>ENA-ORCY01000009-ORCY01000009.1-marine-metagenome-genome-assembly--contig:-NODE-9-length-240106-cov-13.329752_pt1 | contig 240106 bp, 196 predicted proteins | sample MGYA00248634_ERZ508507 | MGnify/ENA primary metagenome ERZ508507 (study PRJEB26178, sample SAMN06266269) | marine metagenome | isolation source: Columbia River Estuary | place: USA:Columbia River... | reverse complement strand
CGTCTACATGGTACGCTTGACCGCTGAAGAAGGAACGCGCACCTTGCGTGTCGCCGTTCAGCGCTAAGCAACACTAATCAGCTAGGGCCTTCGGGCTCTAGCTTACACTTAGACCGCTCCAGAAATGGGGCGGTCTTTTTTTTGGCCCGACCCTTGGTATCTTTAACCCATTAGGCTCAACCTCCCTTGTATGCAACGTTTCTTTCTTTCCATGGCCGCGGTGTCGGCTTTGTTTTCTGGCTGTAACATGCCCACTAAACCTTCTACGGAGATGACCGAGCCCTATCCGGAATCGCGGTATGATTCGAGCGATGTAAAAACCTATTTTGGGGAGGCTGTGGCGGATCCCTATGGCTGGCTGGAAGACGACCGAAGCGAGGAGACCGGTCAATGGGTCGCAGCGCAAAATGCGGTAACGCAAGACTATTTGGGCCGCATTCCTTACCGCCAGGCTTTGCGAGATCGACTAACGGCGCTCTGGAATTATGAAAAAATTGGAGCTCCTTTTGTGGAAGGGGCCTACACCTATGAGTACTACAACGACGGCTTGCAGAGCCAATATGTGCTACGACGGTATGAGACGCTGAAATACGATTTTCATGCGAAGCCGGAAGTTTTCCTGGATCCCAACACCTTTAGCGAGGATGGCACTACCTCTTTAGGCGGCCTGACTTTTAGCCCCGATGGCAGCTTGGTGGCCTACCAGATTAGCGAAGGCGGCAGCGATTGGCGCAAAGTCATCGTCATGGACGCAGTGAGTAAGGTGATTTTAGAGGACACGCTGGTGGACGTGAAGTTTAGTGGCTTGTCCTGGCGCGGAAATGAAGGCTTCTACTACAGTAGTTACGATAAGCCAAAGGGCGCTTCGGAACTGTCCGCGATGACCAATCAGCACAAGCTCTACTTCCACGCTTTGGGCACGGCTCAAAAGGAGGATAAGCTCATTTTTGGAGGCAGCGAGACGCCACGGCGCTATGTGGGCGGCAGTGTCACGGAGGACGGCCGCTATTTAGTCGTCACCGCAGCAGTATCGACCACGGGCAATGAACTCTACCTGCAAGATTTGGAAAAAGGAGACAAGGGTTCGCTTACACTCGTGGCGGAAGGTTTTGACAAGGAATACGGGGTGGTGACATCGGAAAACGGCCAGATTTTCATTCAAACCAACGACGGGGCGCCCAACAACCGCATCATGGTCGCTCAAGGGATCCAGCACAAGTCTGAGTGGAAAGAGCTCATCCCAGAGGGAGAATTCCCCATGAGCGTTGGCAGTGGCGCTGGACGACTCTATGTGAGCACCATGGAGCATGCCGTTAGCAAGATGGACGAGTACGCCTATGACGGAAGACATATTCAGACTATTGAGTTGCCAGGCGTTGGATCGGTGGGCGGGTTCGGTGGCAAACGCTTGGCCGAGCAGCTTTATTTCACCTTTACCAATGCGATTACGCCAAGTGCTATCTACACCTATGTTCCCGGGGAGGAAATGGAAGCGGGCGTGATCGAATTATTTCGAGCGAGCGCGATCGACTTTGACCCTAGCCAGTACGAAAGTGAGCAAGTTTTTTACACATCCACGGATGGCACCAAAATTCCTATGACGATTAGTTATAAGAAGGGCCTCCAGAAAAATGGGAAGAACCCGACTATTTTGTACGGTTATGGCGGCTTCAACATTAGCCTGACCCCTTCGTTTAGCACGTCTTACACCGTGTGGATGGAGCAGGGTGGCATCTTGGCCATTCCCAACATTCGGGGGGGTGGCGAGTATGGAGAAGCCTGGCATGTGGCCGGTACCCAAATGCAGAAAAAGAATGTCTTTGAAGATTTTGAATCGGCCGCGCAGTATCTCATTGACGAAGGCTATACCTCTTCGCCTTATCTCGCCTTGAGCGGGGGCTCCAATGGGGGGCTTTTGGTGGGGGCCGTGATGACCCGAAAGCCAGACCTTGCAGCCGTGGCATTCCCCGCGGTGGGGGTGATGGACATGCTCCGTTACCACACCTTTACGGCAGGAGCGGGTTGGGCCTACGATTATGGAACGGCAGAGGACAGTCCTGAGATGTTTGCCTACCTGAAGAGCTACAGCCCCGTGCACAACGTGGTGGAAGGCACCTGCTACCCGGCGACGATGGTGACGACGGCGGACCACGACGACCGTGTCGTTCCCGCGCACAGCTTCAAGTTTGCCGCGGAGCTCCAAGCCAAGCAAGGCTGCGGCACCCCCACCCTGATACGCATTGAGACCAATGCAGGCCACGGCGCGGGCAAGCCCACGGCCATGGTCATCGAAGAGGCTATTGACAAATTTGCTTTCGCCCTCTGGAACATGGGCTTTGCCAAACTCCCCAACCCATGAACATTCAAAACTATGTACTCGGTCAATGGGTAAGTGGGCAAGAGTCCGAGTATGAAGCGCGGCACGCCATTACTGGGGCTTCCTTGGGCCACGTCTCAAGCCTAGGCTTAAACTACGACGACATCCTGGCCTATGGGCGCGAAAAGGGGGGCGTCGCCTTGCGGGCCATGACCTTTCCACAGCGTGGCCTCATGCTGAAGGCCTTGGCCCTTTACCTCCAGGAGCGAAAAGAAGCGTACTACTCGGTTTCGGCCGCCACAGGTGCGACACGTGTGGACAGCTGGATTGATATTGAAGGGGGCATCGGAAACCTCTTCGCCAATGCCTCCTTGCGGCGTGAGTTTGCAGATCAGCCGTTTCATATAGATGGGGCGCCGGTGAAACTTTCCGCCCAGGGCACGTTCTTAGGGCAGCACATTATGGTGCCCAAACGGGGAGTGGCCGTACACATCAATGCTTTTAACTTCCCGGTCTGGGGCATGTTGGAGAAAATTGCGGTCAACCTTTTAGCGGGAGTGCCTGCGGTGGTTAAACCCTCCGAATTCACGTCCTTCCTGACCGAAGTTGTGGTCAAAGACATCGTTTCTAGTGGCATTCTGCCTGAAGGGGCGCTGCAATTGGTGAGCGGAAAAGGCCATGGAATTTTGGACGCCGTCCAGCGCGGTGATACCGTTACGTTTACGGGGTCGGCAGCCACGGGCATGCGCCTGAAGTCACAGCCACATTATCTAGAGCGAGGCGTTTCCTTCAACTTAGAGGCGGATTCGCTGAACGCCATGGTGCTCGGAGAAGACGCTGCGCCGGGCACGCCCGAGTTTGACATCTTCATAAAAGAGGCCACCAAGGAAATCACCATTAAAGCGGGCCAAAAATGTACCGCCGTGCGACGGGTGGTGGTGCCGGCTGACCACCTGGACGCGGTCCAGGCGGCGCTGGCGGGTCGTCTGGCTACCACGGTCTTCGGGGATCCCTCGCTGGACGGTGTTCGCATGGGCTCGTTGGCCACGCAACTGCAAGTAGAGCGTGTACGCTCCTCGGTAGAAGCGCTAGCTGCGGAAAATGAAATCGTTTTTGGCCGTCGTGATGGACAGGGCGAAGCCAAAGCATCCAACCCTCTTGCCGGGGCCTTTTTTGCCCCGGTGCTCTTCCGCAATGAGCGACCCATGCAAAACCTCAGCTGCCATAACATTGAGGCCTTTGGTCCTGTCAGCACGATTATGCCTTATCGCTCCCTGGAGGAAGCCGCGGAGATTGTGGCCTTGGGTCGCGGTTCTTTGGTCACGAGTTTTGTCTCGGCGGACCGGGACGCTGCACGCCAATTTGCCCTGGAGGCCGCCTACAGCAATGGTCGAATCCACCTCTTGGATGCCTCTAGCGCCAAAGAATCTACAGGCCATGGCTCCCCCATGCCCCTCTTGACCCATGGCGGACCTGGACGCGCCGGCGACGGCGAAGAAATGGGCGGCATGCGCGGCGTGATGCACTACTTGCAACGCGTCGCACTTCAAGGCCACCCCAATACGCTTACGGCCGTCACCGGGCGCTTCACGCCGGGATCAGACCGCCCAGAGGCTGAGCCCCACTTATTTCGCCAGCATTTTGAAGACTTGCGCATTGGCGACACGGTCACCACCGCCAAACACTTGGTGACGCTTCAAGACATCGAAGATTTTGCGGAACTGAGCGGCGACAAGTTCTATGCACACATGGATGAAAACAGTTTGGAGGGCACCATCTTCACTGGACGGGTGGCCCATGGCTACTTTATCCTTAGCCGCGCTGCAGGCCTCTTTGTAGACCCGCCCAAAGGCCCCGTTTTGCTGAACTACGGCTTAGAATCCTGCCGCTTTACCAAACCCGTCTATCCGGGCACGGAAATCGGGGTTCAATTGACGGTTCAGGAGAAAATAGACCAAGAAAAGCGTAGCCCGGAGGACATCGCCAAGGGCATTGTGAAGTACTATGTTGAAGTGACCGACGACACCCACGAAGTCGTTGCGGTGGCCACCATCCTGACCATGGTCAAAAAGCGCAATCAGGCATGAGTTTTATTCAAGACCGTCTCCCTTTAACCGCCGGCAACTACGCCGTGCTCTTCTTATCTGAGCGCCCTACGGACCCTGAGGGCTACGCGGACATGGACCAACGCACCATGGCGGCCGTGGAGGCGATGGAAGGCTACTTGGGCTATGAGCTTGTGCGCAACGGCCAAGACGCCATCTTTATTTCCTACTGGAAGGACAAGGCGGCGGTCGACGCGTGGCGGACCGACGCATTACACCGCGAGGCCAAAGTGCAGGGCCGCGCCCATTGGTACCACGCTTACCGAAGCGTAGTATGCCCTATTGAAGAAACCAGTCATTTTAGACGATGAGTACTGATTATACCCTGGAAGGAGGCGTGCAGGTGACACGTTCCCACGGCATTGCCCACATTGAGTTCCATCATCCGCAGAGCAACTCGCTTCCGAGCCGCGTGTTGGCCGCCTTAGCGCAGGCCATTGCGGACGAGGGCACGCATCCCGACAGCCGCGTGGTTATTTTGCGCAGTGCTGGCGACCGCGTGTTCTGCGGGGGCGCGAGCTTTGACGAGCTCGCCACGATCCGAACCGAAGAAGAAGGCTTGCACTTTTTTGGCGGCTTTGCCTCGGTTATCAATGCGCTGCGCACATGCCCTAAATTGACGATAGGCCGCGTTCAAGGGAAGGCCGTAGGGGGTGGCGTAGGATTGGCCAGCGCCGTGGATTACTGCCTCGCCACACAGTATGCGGCGGTCAAACTTAGCGAGCTCGCCGTGGGCATTGGTCCTTTTGTCGTGGGTCCCGCGGTAGCGCGCAAAATGGGCCTGAGCGCGATGAGTCAGTTGGCGATCGATGCGACCCAATTCAAATCCGCTGAATGGGCCCAACAACAGGGTCTCTACGCGGAAGTCTATCCCGATGCCGTCGCCCTAGATGCCGGCCTCGAGCGCTTGGCCAGCACGCTCACGCAGCAGAGCGCCGCAGCGCAAAGGGCATTGAAGAAAGTCCTTTGGGAGGGCACGGAAAACTGGGATCAGCTCCTCGCGGAACGCGCAGCTATTTCAGGCGCCCTCGTACGCACCCCCGAAAGCCAAGCCGCCATCCAGGCCATTCACCAATCCTTATCTGCCAAAAAGGGATGATTCGACGCGGGGCCCTCTTAGGTCTGGTATGTTGGGCGGTGTCGGCATCGCTTCAAGCCAGCACGCCCGAACCCTCTAGCCAAAGCGCGAAGCGCGAGCCCTCTAGCTCTCCAGCTCTCCAGCCCTCCAGCCCCCAACCCCCCAAGCCGCTCTGGCGTTTGCCTTCTGAGGCCATCACGGTAGGGCCCTGGACTTTTTCTGGACTCTATGGGGCCACGTTTAACCAAACCTTTTTACGGCAGTGGAATGCAGGGGGGCAGAATTCCTTGAATACAGGATTTATCCTGCGCCAATCTGCCGACTATGCGCGAGACAAGTGGTCCGCAACCCACCTTTTGGATGCGGCATATGGCCTGAACTTTCAAGAGGGCATCGTTCGAAAAATTGACGACAAACTCGAATACAATCTCCGGGTGGATCACCTGATTTCCGGACAACCCATGTGGAAGCTTTCTGGATTCGGGAGTCTTAAATCTCAGTGGTACAAGGGTTTTGCCAAACCCGGCGATCCGGATACGGCCTATGTGTCGCGCTTTTTGGCACCTGGATATGCATTGGCTGGGATTGGACTGACCCACAAGGACGCCTTTTTGGAATTCTATTTCTCGCCTGTCACCGCCAAATACACTGTGGTCCTCGACCCCCGCCTCCAAGCGCAGGGTCTTTTTGGTCTCAGTCCCGGACAGGCACTTCGGCAAGAAATGGGAGCCTATATGAACATGCGATTCAAACGCAATTTCCCCAATAAGCTTGCGGTGGATCTGCGGACCAACCTCTTTGGTAACTACCTCGCCAGTCCTTTTTCCATCGATGTGGATGCGGATATTCTTTTGGTGTATAAGGCCACGAATCATTTGAGTATTACGCTCCGAACCCAAGGTATCTTTGACCGCGACATCGCCGTTCGAGATAGCAATGGGGACGGAAAGGTGGACGCACCGGGCATACAGCTCAAACAATTGTCTGGGGTCGGTTTGACCTATAACTTCGGCAGCATCAAATGAGTAAAAACATTCATCCGTCTTTATTGCAGGCGTATCGCCTCATGGCCACGTCCGTAGCCATGACGGAACTTTTTGAGGCCCAGCGGGAAATTACCCAGACCTATGTCCACGCCACCTCGCGCGGGCACGAGGCCATACAGCTCGCCTGCAGCCTGCAGTTGAAGCCGGTCGACTTTCTCTATCCCTATTACCGCGACGACGCCATGCTTTTGGGCATTGGTATGCAACCCTACGATTTAATGCTCCAGCTGTTGGCCAAGCGCGACGATCCGTTTTCAGGGGGGCGAACGTACTACAGCCATCCCTCCTTGCGCGACGACGACAAGCCCAAAATTCCGCACCAATCCTCTGCCACCGGGATGCAAGCCATCCCTGCGTCCGGGGCAGCCTTGGGTATTCAATACAGAGAGAAACATCACCTAACGGAAGAGTGGGGTGATGAAAAGCCCATTGTCGTGTGCTCCATTGGCGATGCGGCCATGACGGAAGGCGAAATTTCCGAGGCCCTTCACATGGCGGCCCTCAAGCAAACACCCTTATTGATGCTTGTCCAGGACAACGGGTGGGACATTTCGGCCACCGCGGCAGAAACCCGCTCCAGTACGGCGGCCGATTATGCGAAAGGATTCAAAGGCTTGAATGTGGTCCAAGTGGACGGCAGCGATTTTTCGGCCTGCTACCATGCCATGCGCGAAGTCCTCAAGAACATGCGCAAAACGCGACAGCCCTATTTGGTGCACGCGAAGGTTCCCTTGCTGAATCACCACACCTCAGGTGTTCGCATGGAGTGGTACCGCGACGACTTGGAAGAACACGCCACCCGAGACCCCTTTCCGAAGTTGCGTGCCTTCCTTCTTGAACAGGGCGTCAAGTCCGCAGAGCTCGACCAGATTGAGGAAGAGACAAAGGCCTTGGTACAATCGGATTTTGAGCGTGCACTTGCGGCGGAGGACCCTCGTCCCGAAGACCTCTTCACGTACCGCTACGCCGAAACCCCGATCACGGAGGAGCGCGGTGAACGGGAGCCCAAAGACCGTGAAAAAACAGTGATGGTGGACAGTGCCCTGTTTGCCATTCGTGAAATTCTCGCGGCCCATCCCGAGGCGCTGCTCTACGGCCAAGACGTAGGCCGTCGTTTGGGTGGCGTCTTCCGAGAAGCCGCCACATTGGCCCAGCAGTTTGGCGATGACCGCGTCTTCAATACCCCCATCCAAGAGGCCTTCATCATCGGCAGCACCGTAGGGATGTCCGCCGTGGGCTTGAAGCCCTTTGTGGAAGTGCAGTTTGCGGACTACATCTGGCCCGGCCTAAATCAGCTGTTTACAGAGCTCTCACGCTCGTTTTACCTTACCAATGGCAAATGGCCCGCGAGCGCGGTCATTCGCGTTCCTATCGGCGCCTATGGCTCGGGAGGCCCCTACCATAGCTCCAGCGTGGAGTCCGTGTTGACGAACATTCGGGGCATCAAGGTGGCGTATCCCTCCACCGGAGCCGATTTGAAAGGATTGATGAAGGCCGCTTTTGCCGACCCGAATCCCGTTGTCCTCCTGGAACACAAGGGCCTCTATTGGTCCAAAATTCCCGGTACCGAAGGCGCCAAAACCATCGAGCCAGACGCAGAGTACGTTATCCCCTTTGGCAAAGCGCGCATCGCACAAGCCGCGGTACCTTCCTCGGATTCCTCCAGCCTCTGCGTGATCACGTACGGCCGCGGGGTCTATTGGGCGGCCGAAGCCGCCAAACCTTTAGCGGACCGCGTCGAAATCATCGACCTCCGAACCCTTCTTCCATGGGACGAAACTCTCGTGATGGAGCGGGTCAAAGCGCACCACCGTGCCCTCGTCCTCACTGAAGAGCCCGCCACGAACACGTTTGCGCAGGCGGTAGCCGGTAAAATTCAGTCCGAATGTTTCCGATCTCTCGATGCTCCGGTCCGAGTCATGGGCTCCGAGGACACCCCGGCCATCCCCCTCAATAAAATGTTGGAAGCCACGCTGCTGCCGAACGCCGACAAAGTCCGCGCGGCGATGGAAGAAGTACTAAACTTTTAGGTAGAGGGCTAGATAGCTAGAGGGCTTGAGAGCTAGAGAGATAGAGGGCTGGAGCACTAGAAAGCTCGCGCTTTGCGCTGTGGCGTCGTCGTTTAAACGTTTAATCTCTTTTACCCTCAAATTGTGGTGTGGAACTTCGCTGCGCGCAGGAGCTTTCCTTTGATTTGCTGATCCCTAGCCTCCTAGCCAAGCACCATCTCCGGGATCTCGCCTTCCACGACTAAACGGCCAGCGGTTTTGGCGACGATTTCTTCGACGGAGACACCAGGAGCCCGCTCGAGAAGGATGAAGCCACGCTCAGGGTCAACGTCGAGGACAGCGAGGTCCGTGACGATTTTTTTGACGCAGCCTACGCCCGTCAGGGGCAGGGTACAGGCGGGAAGGACTTTGGACTCCCCGGCACGGTTCGTGTGCTGCATGGCGACGATGATGTTCTCGGCGCTGGCGACCAGATCCATGGCACCGCCCATGCCTTTGACCATCTTGCCAGGAATTTTCCAGTTGGCAATGTCGCCCGTTTCGGACACTTCCATGGCGCCGAGGACGGTGAGCTGGACTTTTTGGGCTCGAATCATACCAAATGAGGTGGCGCTATCGAAGAAGCTAGCACCAGGTAGGGCTGTGATGGTTTGCTTGCCGGCATTGATGAGGTCGGCGTCTTCGTCGCCTTCAAATGGGAAGGGACCCATGCCGAGGATGCCGTTTTCGGACTGGAATTCGACGTCGATGCCGTCCGGAATGTAGTTGGCGACCAAGGTGGGGATGCCGATGCCCAGGTTGACGTACCAGCCGTCCTGGAGCTCTTGTGCAATGCGTTGTGCGATGCCGTTTTTGTCAAGTGCCATGTCGGATGGGTTTAGGCGCGCGGACGGACCGTGCGTTGTTCAATGCGTTTCTCAAAATGACCTCCCTGGAAGATGCGATGGACAAATATGCCCGGCACGTGAATGCTATTGGGGTCGAGGGTGCCGGCGGGAACCAGTTCTTCCACTTCTGCAATTGTGATTCGGCCGGCCATGGCCATCATGGGGTTGAAATTTCGGGCCGTACCCTTGAAAACGAGGTTGCCCGCTTCGTCGCCCTTCCAGGCCTTGACAAAGGCGAATTGCGCGTCAAAGGCGTGCTCTAAAATGTGTGGCTTGCCGTTGAAGATTCGTACCTCCTTGCCTTCCGCGACTTCGGTGCCATAGCCGGCGGGGGTATAGAAGGCGGGGATGCCAGCTCCTGCGGCGCGGCAACGCTCGGCAAGGGTGCCCTGAGGGATAAGTTCGACTTCGAGCTCGCCCGAAAGCATTTGACGTTCAAATTCGTCGTTTTCGCCCACGTAGGAGCTGATCATTTTGCGCACTTGGCGCGTTTCCAGCAAAAGGCCCAGCCCAAAGCCGTCCACGCCAGCGTTATTAGAAATGCAGGTGAGGCCGGTTACGCCCGAGGCTCGCACGGCCGCTATCGCGTTTTCGGGGATGCCGCATAGGCCGAAGCCGCCAAACATGACGGTCATGCCGTCTTGGAGGCCTTCGATGGCGGCAGTTGCATGGGGGACTACTTTTCGAATCATGAGGAAAGGCTTAATTGTATTCAGACGCTTCTTCGCGGAGTTCGGCGCTTTCGGACAAATAGGTGGCGCAGTCGAGAGGGATGGTGATAGGGCCAGTAGGACGATCAAATGCGTCCCGACGAATGCCCAAGTCTGGATTGGCGTAGACGGATTTCATATAGAGCGCCCAGATCGGCAAGGCCGTGGTAGCCCCCTGTCCATACGTCGTCGAACCAAAGTGTGCGGAGCGGTCTTGGCATCCCGTCCAAACGGCGGTGATAAGGTTTGGCACCATGCCAACAAACCATCCGTCCGAGTTATTTTGGGTCGTTCCCGTCTTACCGGCAATGGGGTTGTCAAAGCCATAGGGGTAGCCTGTAACGTAACTACCATAGCCAGCACCCGTATGGCGGAGGCGCACCCCGGTTCCACTTTGGGTCACACCTTGGAGGAGGTTGACCATCGTGTATGCCACTTCGGGCGAGAACACTTCGCGGGTTTCGGGAGCAAATTCATCCAAAACGACGCCGTTTTTGTCTTCGATGCGAAGGAGGACAATCGGCTCCGTGTAGAGACCCTGATTGCCGAAGGCGGTGTAGGCGCCGGCCAGCTCATAGATGCTCAAATCCACGGTTCCCAGGGCGATGGAGGGCACCTCCGGGATGTCGGAAGTGACGCCCAGGGCCTTTGCCATTTGAATGACAGGACGGGGGCCAATTTGCTTCATCAAGTATGTCGTGACCGTATTCACCGAACCGGCGATGGCCTGCTTCAAGGTGAGTACCCCGCCATATTCATCGTCTGAATTGGAGGGACACCAGGGTTCGGTCAGCCCAAACTGTCCCGCTTCGATACAGGTTTGAATATTGGGAACCTGCATGCAAGGGGAATACTTCTTGTCTGCAATGGCGGCGGCGTAGACAAAGGGTTTGAAGGTCGATCCGACCTGGCGGCGCCCTTGCTTGACTGCGTCATACTTGAAGTGGCGGAAGTCGACACCGCCTACCCATGCTTTAATAAAGCCGGTTTGGGGCTCAACGCTCAAAAGCCCTGCTTGGTAAACGCTCTTGTAGTATTGGATCGAGTCCCAAGGACTGAGCACGGTATCGAGATCGCCGCCCCAGGCAAAGATCTTCATCTCGCGGGGCGTCTTGAACTCCTTCACGATGCGCGCGTCAGACCAGCCTGAATCGCGGTAATGCCGAAAGCGCGGCGTTTGGCGCATTGCGCGGGCAATGATTTTTTGGCCTTCCGCATAAGAATCTCCGCCTTGGAAGTAAAAGGGGCCGGCCTTGCGTTTTGAAATCTGCTGGAAAAAGAGACCCTGCAGATTGGTGAGATGGCGCTCCATGGACTCTTCCGCCATGCGTTGCATCCGGCTGTCAATGGTTGTATAGATCTTTAGGCCGTCCGTGTAAAGGTTGTAGGTGCCGCCGTCGGGTTTGGGGTGCTCCGCAATCCATTCTTTCATGTAGGCACGGATGTATTCGCGGAGGTAGGGAGCCAAACCTTGGTCGTGCCCTTGGCGCTGGAAATCAAGGACAAGAGGCAAAGCGACAAGGCTATCGGCTTCTTCTTCCGTGAGGAAATCATTGCGCTCCATTTGACGCAGAACGGTGTTGCGGCGGGCCAACGCGATATCTTGGCGGTCCGCTTTGGCCGGGTTATATGACCAGGGATTCTTGAACATTCCGACCAACATAGCGGCCTCTTCGATGGTCAATTCCGCGGGCACTTTTCCAAAATAAACATTGGCTGCATTGTGGATCCCCACGCCCTGGTACAAGAAGTCAAATTGGTTGAAGTACATCGCGATGATCTCCTCCTTGGAATAGTTGCTTTCCAACCGAAGGGAGATGACCCACTCTTTGAGTTTTTGGAGAACGCGGGAGAAGATGTTGCTAGAACCCTCGCCGTGGAACATTTGCTTTGCTAGCTGCTGAGTGATGGTAGACCCGCCACCGCCCGAACCCAGGGTGACGACAGCCCGGCCCAAACTCCGAAAATCAATGCCCGCATGGTCTCGGTAGCGCTCGTCCTCCGTAGCAATCAAGGCGTTGACCAAGTGAGGAGGCAATTCGGTGTAGTCGGCATGTACCCGATTTTCCATAAAAAAGGTGCCGATTTGCTTGCCGTCTGCGGAAAGGATTTCGGTCGCCAAAAAGCTTTTAGGGTTGGCAATTTCTTCCGTGGAGGGCAGTTCGCCAAAGAGCCCGGCCCAGGTCAAGAGCAACGCAAGGATTAGCGCGAGTGGGCTGCCCAGGACGAAAATCCAGAAATACTTTACGTAGGAGCGAAAGTCGGTCGACGCCATGTTACTCGGTCTTTTCTTCTTCAATGGTCAAGGCAAAATCCCGGATGCCCCGCAAGGGCTCGTCGCGCATGCCATGTTGGAAGCGGAAACGATAGATGCCCCGTTTTGGGAAGCGCAATCCGGCTTGTTTGTAAGGAAGGTTCAAGGTCTTAAGGGCGCCAATTCCTGTGCCATACCAGGTTCCTTGGGCATCGGCGAGGCGAACCTCCACGGTGTCTTGGTATTCAGACTGCTGGGCCGAACGAATCTCTCGGAAGAGATACAAGTTGCTGTAGGGATAGTCGGACGTGTGGCGAACTTGAAAGTCCACGCGGTAGACGGCCAGCGTATCCTGGATGTCCACATCCACGACAATGGCACTATCGGCGTACCATGTGTCCTCAGAAAAGGACGTGACAGACTGAACTAAGGGGGCCTCTTGGCAGCCGACCAACACCAAAAGGGGGCCTAGCCACCACGCGTTATTGTTTTGCCGGGCCATGGTCTGATCGAGGCGCATTTTGGGGTTTACGGCCGCGGTTTCCGCCACCTTGACCTCTTTGAGAGCGATTCTTGCCGCCGCGTTTGCGGTTTTTGCCTCCGCCTTCTCCTTTTGGGCGATCGAACCGCGTCAGGCTGTCCTCTTCGGGCTGAATCATTTCGGGCTCGGTCGAAATCACGGCGGGTTGAACTTCTTTTTCTTCCAGCGACGCAGGCTCTTCGCCTTTTTGGTTCAGGGCAACCATCTCCGAAAAATCTTCCGCCCGCATGGCGACCCATCGGCCAGGCTCATCTTTATAGGCGAGCCAAACCATGCCTGTGAGGATGTCCATTTTTTGAACTTCCGCCTTGCCTTTTTTGGTTTTCACCCGCTGGGCCTTCGGGAAGGCTTTGAGTGCTTCAGCGTATTGGTCCAATTCATAGTTGAGGCAGCACTTCAGCTTGCCACAGTTGCCGGCTAGTTTGGTCGGATTCAGACTGAGTTGCTGGTAGCGGGCTGCCGAGGTCGAAACGGATCGGTAATCCTTGAGCCATGTGCTGCAGCAGAGTTCTCGACCACAACTGCCAATTCCGCCTAGGCGGCCCGCTTCCTGGCGTGCTCCGACTTGGCGCATTTCGACGCGAAGTCCAAAAGTGCTGGACATTTCGCGAATGAGTGCCCGAAAATCTACGCGCGCATCGGCCGTGTAGTAGAAGGTGGCGCGGGCGCCATCTCCTTGGCACTCCACATCCGAAATCTTCATCTCCAAAGCGTGTTGGGTGGCCATGGTGCGCGCACGAAGCATCAAATCGTTCTCGCGGTCGCGGGCCTCTTTCCAACGGTCCAAATCCCGTTGCGAGGCCTTGCGGTAAATTACCAAAGGATTTTCTTGGGCGGGATCGGCTTGGGCTTTGCGCATTTGGATGCGCACAAGCTCACCGGTCACGGAGATGGTTCCCACATCGTGGCCCCCGTGTGGGGTGCTCACAGTGACCGCTTCCCCGGCATGCAAGGAAAGGGGCTCGGTGAGTTTGTAAAAATCTTTGCGGCCGTGCTTGAAACGAACCTCCACCCAAGGGAAGGCCTCCTCCCCAGCCGGGAGGGCCATATTGGAGAGCCAATCGAAGACGTTGTATGCGTTGCAACCCCCTGTTCCACAGGAGCCATTGCTCTTGCATCCATTGGGAACGCCCCCGGTTGAACATGTACTGCAGCCCATAGAGCGAAGATAGCATTTATCTAGGGCCCTTATGGGATGAAAACGAGGCCATTTTCTGGGAAAATGGGCCTTAAAACCGCCCGTGGAGCGTATTTATTTTGGAGAAAGTCGGGCGACATGCCGCGATTCCTTTCGCCAAAATGCATCTTTGTTCTATGAAGCGCTTTTTCCTCATTGTGTTCGCCTTTTTGGCGGTGCTTCCCGATGGGATGGCGCAAGGCATTCCTGTGGGAACATGGCGCGCACACTTTCCGCTTCGGGCTACGCACAGTGTCGCCTTGCTTGCCGAGGACGTGCTGGTGGCCAGCCCGTATGGCCTGTTGCTGTATGACCCCGTCGACAAAGTGACGACCGCCGCGACCGTGGTGGAGGGATTGAGCGATGTGGACTTGACCTGTGCCGAAGCCTCGCCCTCGGGTCAAAGGGCCCTCCTCGGATACAGCGATGGGGGACTGGACATCTGGTCACATCAGGATGTACGCCGAATTGGGGACATTCCTCAAAGCGGCGCCTATCCGGGACAATCGGCGATTCGAGCGGTGGTGTTTGCCAGTGAACAGCGCGCATTTGCGGCCACAGGATTCGGTATCGTTGAATTGAATTTGACCTATGGCGTGGTTCAAGGCACGTACCTCCTTCGGGCAGATGGCGGCACAACCCCTGCGTATGATTTGAGTATTGAAGGTGATAGCCTGTTTGCGGCCACGGCTTCGGGCCTTTGGGCAGTGTCATTGAGCGACCCCTTGTACCTCCCGGCCTCCTGGGTGCCACACCCCCGTTGGAAGGATCAGCCGCTCACTCACCTCGCCGTTCATCAAGGCCGTTTTTTGGTCCAGCCTGAAGGATCCCTGGACGTTTGGTTCGGCCATGCGGGGAACTGGACAATCGTGCCCTTGGATACGGCGAATCAACCTGTTGTGCGCCGCCTACGGGCCCGTCCATCAGGATTTTTGGTCGTGCGTTCTTACGGGGTCACGGAAGTGAACCTCGATGCCAGCGTGGGCCCCACGGTGTCCTCGGGATTTGGCAACAATACCGGCTTCAATCCCTTTGATGCGGCGGTGGATGCCACAGGAACTTTGTACGTGGCCAACTTGGGCCGCGGACTCACTTTCATCGATAACCCGGACTATGCGCAGCACCGCGCTGTCCAAGATCCCCAATCTGCCCAAGCCTATGCGCTGGAGGGAGGGCCTGTGGGCCTGAATGTTTTGACGGGAGCGGTGGACGCCACGTGGACGGCAACCTATACCAACGAAGGCATTCTCCATTTTGACGGCCTCCGTTGGACGGCTATTCAGGAAAGTGCATTGGGGGGCGCCAAAGACATTTTAGACATCCAATTTGACCCGAGTGATGCCACGCATTGGTTTGCGGCGAGCTGGGGCAAGGGGGTGTTGGAATTTTCGGGCGATCAGCTTGTCCAAATTTGGAACCAGAGCAATTCCAGCTTGCAAACGGCGGCGGGTTCAGGCCCTTCGGATGTGCGGACAGGTGGCCTCTGCTGGGGCCAGGACGGGGCCTTGTGGGTCAGCAACGCCCTTTCTGCCCAGCCCCTACACCGATATGATCCTACCACGCAGCAATGGCAGGGCTATTCGGCGGGAAGCTTCAATGGGGAATCGGTCAAAACCCTCCTCCAGGACGAAGACGGCGTCTTTTGGCTGCAGTCCCGCACCGAGGGGTGGATGGCCATTCAGGTTTCGGGATCGAGTACCTCGACGCGGCGATTGACCCGGGGCCCCGGGAGCGGAAACCTCCCAAGCACCTCGGTGCCAGCCGCCGTATTTGACCACGATGGAGAGCTGTGGTTGGGGACGAGCGATGGCTTGATGGTGTGTTTTTCCCCGTACAATGCGTTCAATGGCAAAAGCATAGATGCGCAGTACCTCCTCGTCGCAGAGAATGGCATCAATCAGCGGGTGCTGAATGGACAGAACATCTTGAGTATGGCGCTGGATGGGGCGAATCGAAAGTGGATTGGCACAGCCGATGCGGGGGTCTTTTTACTCTCAGCCGATGGCTTGGAAACCATCCACCATTTCACGGCGGAAAACAGTCCATTGCTGAGCAATCGGGTGCAATCCATCTATGTCGACCCGGAGACCGGTGAGGTCTACTTTGGAACCAACCGAGGCCTTTTGTCCTACCGCGCCACGGCCACGCAATCGGCCGCCTCCTACGCGGGGATCGAAGTCTTCCCCAATCCGCTAAAGCCCGAGGATTTTGGACCCATGTCTGTCCGCGGACTCGTCCCCGAAAGCTATGTGAAAGTCACCAACACCAACGGACGGCTGCTCTATGAAGGGTATGCCACCGGGGGACAATTCACCTGGGACACCTACAGCCTTTCCGGGGAGCGGGCGCCGTCGGGTATCTACTTGTTTTGGATTACGGACCCACTTGGAACCCAGACTGCGGTGGTTCAGGGGGTGATCGTTCGCGGAAACCCATGAGCACTCATAGCGTTCAAGCGCTGATGCTCGGCAAAATCGCCTATGGCGACAAAGCGCATATCCTCAAACTTTGGACCCGCCCCTTTGGCATTCAATCCTACATGGTGCACAGTGTTCGCAGCGGCCGTTCGGGCTGGCGCCCTGCTCTTCTCTTGCCCATGACGGCCCTCGAAGCCGTGGTGACGCACCGCGACAAAGGGCAATTGGAAAAAATCTCCGAGGTTCGGGCCACTCCGCTCTGGAACCACATTCAACGCGACCCAGTGGGGCAAACATTGTGCTTGTTTGCTGCGGAGGTCTTATTGAAAACGCTCAAAGCAGGAGATAGCACCCCGGACTTTTACGATGATGTCGTGGAGATGTTGGCCCGCTGGGATCAGCCCGGGACGTCCTGGGCTATGGCCGCGGTAGAACTCTTGGCATTGGTCGCACACCACTTGGGCTTTGCGTTAGACCCCTCCCATTATGTGGAGGGCTGGGCATTTGATTTGCGTGAAGGACTCTGCGCCCCGGCCCCATTGCTCCATCCCGAGGGGCTCTCCCCGGAGGCAACTGGGGCGCTGATGCGCTGGTTCTCGGATCCGCGTTTGGTCCCGGCAAAGGGCCTCCGCCAAGAACTTCTCGACGGATTACTGACCGGCTTGCGCTGGCACCATTCGAGCATGGGAGAAATCCACAGCTTGGAGATTCTTCGGGGTCTTTCGGCCTGATTGGGCCTTACTGAAGGCGCACGGAGCGCAGCGAGGACTCGAGCTCCATCATCACTTTGCGCTTCTTCATGCTTGGCGCATAGACCAAATAGGTCAAATTCAAGATACGCCCTTGTACTTCGTCGATGTAGGAATACGTGACAAATGGACCGCCCCCAAAACCGCCTTCGGTACGAAATTGACCCCGAGACAAGTAGGCGAAGGTGCCTCCAAGGGATTCATAGGCTTGAACCACGGGAATGCGGGGCTCGATGGCGAGGTGGCTTCCATCTTGGGTGCCTTCAAAGTAGCGGACCAACAGCTCATTTTGGCGTGTCAAGATCGCCTGGCTCGGATCCTGCTCTCCGTCCCACCCCTGCTCCCAAGCGAGGAGATACTGAATGCTCTTTTTGGTGTCTTCCCTCAAAATGGCTAATCCATCTTGTTGGAGGGTTGTCTTGAAGCCCTTGGGTAGCATCATGGATGCGAGGCCAAATTGGGCTAAAGAAGGCGGAATCGTGGCACTTTGGGTGGAGGCGATACGGCGGGCAAGTACCTCCGCATCGTGGGCATCAAATCGGGCAATGACCTCAGGCAAGCTGGCCTTCACGCGCTGAATCAAGGCCTCTTGGGAGGGAGCAATGATGGCCACCACAAGCTGCGGTTCGGCCCAGAGATTCTTGAGAACCAAAGTGCTGCTCGAATCTGGAATAATGGCGAGGGTGAGTATGCTCTTGGATCGCTTGGTCAGAGAGGAAGTGGCGTCTTGATCAATGCGCGAGAGGTCAAAGTGGGGTTCGGCCATGGGGAGGCCGTCCATGGGTTTGGCCAACTGCTCCAAAAGAATGACCCCTAAGTCTGCATCCCAAAGAGCACGGTCGCAAAAAAGGGTCAGCTCGTTGTGGGTTCCATTGCTGCTGGGAAGGCTGTGCTTTCGCGCCAGGGCGCGGGCTTCGGCCGTTTGTGGCTCCGACTGGCAGCCCACGAACAGGATGGCCGAGAGGAGAACCATGCGACCGAAGGAAGGCATCATCCGCGCACTTTAAGTTTTTGGCCGATGCGGATCGTTGTTCCACGAAGGCCATTCCAGCGTTGGAGGTCCGATACGCGTACCCCGTATTTCTTGGCGATGGCCCCGAGGGTGTCCCCGGATCGCACGGTATGGTAGGCATTGCTGCCCCGAGATGTGGCGCTGCTCGCTACCTGGGTGGGCGGGGGCAGTGGGGCTTTTTTAAGTCGCTGTGCGGTTGTCGCATACAACGTGTCGGCAAAGGCCACGTAGGCGGGCATAGCCGCCTTGGGGACGACAAAACTGTACACCTTCCCATCCTTGGGTCCGGGCACATGGTGCAATTTGTACTGCGGGTTGAGGATCGTGATCAGGGTACTATCAATGGACAGCACTTGGGCGACATCGTAAAGACCCACGGGTGCGGTGGCGTTGATGGTGTCTACGTCAAAGAAGGTAGTGGGCGGCATGTCCGCGCGTACCCCGTGTAGACCAGCGTAATTCATGGCATAGACGGCGGCGATGTAGGCCGGCACGTAATTGCGCGTTTCTCGGGGCAAGAAGGGCCGGATTTCCCAGTAGGTGGTTTTCCCTCCCGAATACCGAATCGCCTTGGAGACATTGCCCGGTCCTGCGTTGTAGGCGGCCAAAGCCAGTTCCCAGCTGCCGAACATGTCGTACATCTTTTTCAAGTAGCGGCAGGCCGCATCGGTGCTCTTGACCGGGTCCATCCGTTCATCGACGTATGAGCTGATTTCAAGTCCTTGCAATTTTCCGGTAGCATACATGAACTGCCACAAGCCTTTGGCCCCCACGGGACTGGTGGCAGAGGGATTCATGGCGCTTTCAATGATGGGTAAGTATTTCAGCTCCATCGGCATATTGTAGCGGTCCAAGGCCGCCTCAAAAATCGGAAAATAGTAGGTGGATCGTCCGATAACGCGCCCAAGGAACTCCTTTCGGCGGCCCAAGTAAAACTGGATGGAATTCTTGACATCGGGGGTAAAGCGCAAGTCCATCGGAGAACGTTGGTCCAGGGTTGCCAATCGCTGGGCAATCACGGCGTCGGACACCCCTAAAATATCAGCGGCGGCCGTATCAACCCCTTTGATCGCATGGTGGACGAACGTTTGTTCCGCCCGGCTGGTCAACCAACGAGCATACAGGGAGTCTGCCTTGTTGGCGAGGGGAAATTTGGGCACCAAGCTATCTCCTCCGTGTCCAAATACGGACAGCGTCAAGGTCAAGGCCACTAAAAAGAAGAAGCGAGGCATTACAGGCGGTCTAAAATGTGAGCGGCCTGGAACATTTTGGGTTCATCAAACGGACCAGCCATAATCTGCATACCAAAAGGCAGGCCATTTGAATGAGGACCAGCAGGAATGCTCACTGCGGGGATCCCAGCGATGGGGGCTTGAACCGTAAAGATGTCTTCCAAGTAGAGCACGGTTGGGTCCGTATATTCTTGTCCTAATGGGAATGCGGTGTGCGGGGTTGTTGGCCCGATGAGGGCGTCCACTCGGGTCAAGGCCTCGAGGGTCGCATCGCGAACCACGCGGCGAGCTTTTTGTGCCTTGCCATAAAACGCGTCAAAGTAGCCGGCGCTCAAGACGAAAGTGCCCAGTAAGATGCGGCGTTGAACTTCCTCGCCGAAGCCCTCGGAGCGGGATTTTTTGTAGAGCGATTCGAGGTCCGTAGCCTGCTCACTTCGGTGTCCAATGTGCACGCCGTCATAGCGGGCAAGGTTGGAGCTCGCTTCCGCCGTGGTAAGGATGTAGTAAATGGGCACTAAAGCATCCAAATAGGGAAAATCTAGCGCTTCGACGCGGTGTCCTGCCGACGTCAATTGGTCGACCCGGTCAAAGAAGTACTGGCGGATTTCCGCGTCCAGGGCGGGGTTGTCCAACACTTCTTTGTAGTAGCCAAAGGTGAAGGGTCGCTCGGCCGGAACGGGGGCCATAGCGGGCACCGCGCGCTCGGAGCAGGTGGTATCAAAAGCGTCCACCCCGGAGATGACCTCGGTAATCAAAGCCAAGTCGTCGAGAGACCGCGCAAAGGGCCCAACTTGGTCAAAAGAGGAGGCGTAAGCTATCACGCCATGGCGCGATACGCGGCCATAGGTGGGCTTCACTCCGTAGATGCCCGTGAAGGCGGCAGGTTGGCGAATGGAACCACCCGTGTCCGAGCCCAGGGCAGCGTGGCAGATGCCTGCGGCCACCGCCGCCGCGGAGCCGCCCGAAGAGCCCCCTGGAGTTAGGGAAGGATCGAGGGGGTTTTTAACCGGCCCATAGGCGGATGTTTCATTGGAGGAGCCCATGGCAAACTCATCACACCCTGTGCGCCCGAGAATGATGGCGTCGGCGTCGACCAATTTTTGTACGACGGTAGCCGTGAATTGGGACTCAAAACCGCGTAGCATGTTGGAGCTGGCGCTCACCCCATGACCTTTGAAGCAAAGATTGTCTTTGAGAGCCATGATGACGCCGGCGAGTGGCCCGGCTGTTCCCGCGGCGAGCTTGGCATCGACGGATAGAGCCTGGGCTCGGGCCGTCTCGGGGAAGAGTTCGATAAATATGTTGAGATCCGCCTTTTCCGCTGCGCGCTGAAGCGCCGCCTCTACCAATTCGGCACAGGAGGTCTGTCCGGCTCGGAGGGCCGAATGGAGGGAGTCAATCGAAGGGTAGATCACTCTTTGTCCTTGGACGTGTCGTCTTCGTCTTCCTTCAGTGCTTTCTTGAACTCCTTGACGCCGCCTCCCAAGCCTTTCATCAGCTCAGGAATTTTACGGCCTCCAAAAAGCAAAAGAACCAATGCCACGATCAAAACGATCTGCCAAGGGCCAACCATGCCCAGAAAAATGCTTAATGCCATGTTCTTGCGATTAGTGGGAGTAAAAGTACAAAGCCCCGGGTGGCTATTTGAGTTTTTCGGCCAACTCCCGAACCACTTTTTTCGGAGGCTTTCCTTCGTAGAGGATTTTATAGACGGCGGAAGCAATGGGCATGCGCACTTCGCGGCTCTTTTTCACATCCCGAATCAGCTTCGTCGCATAATACCCTTCGGCTACCATGCTCATTTCCAACATGGCACTGCGAACGGTGTAGCCCTTTCCAATGAGATTTCCGAGCGTGCGGTTTCGCGAAAAAGGAGAATACATGGTTACAAATAGGTCCCCAGAATAGGCGGTCCGGGAGATGTCGCGCTTCATCGGCTCAACCGCCTTGATGAAGCGCTTCATTTCTACGAGCGCGTTACTCACAAGTACGGCCTGGAAGTTGTCACCATAGCCTAGTCCGTGGCAAATGCCCGCGGCAATGGCATATATGTTCTTGAGCACCGAGGCGTATTCCGTGCCATAGATGTCATCGGTGCAATTGGTTTGAATGGCTGGGCCGCTCACTTTTTTGGCCATGATTCGGGCCAATTGGTCATTCTGTGAGGCAATGGTCAAGTAGGACAGGCGTTCTAAGGCCACTTCCTCCGCATGGCAAGGGCCCAGAACGGCCCCAAACTGCTGGTAGCTCAGGCCAAAACTGTCATGTAAAAACTCCCCAACGATTTGGTGCGTTTGGGGCACAATCCCCTTGACGGCTGAAAAGACATTTTTTGAAGGCAAGAGATCCCGAATGGGCTCAATGGCCTCCGCTAAAAAGGCGGATGGAATGGCCAAAACCAGAATATCGGCCTCTTCCGCCACGGCGCGGATGTCGCTATCCATGTCCAACTTGTCGACATCGAGCTCGACCTCCGATAAATACTTGGGGTTGTGGTGGTGAATTTGAACGTGCAGAATGGTTTCATCGCTGCGCACCCACCAACCGACGCGGTCGTTGTTTTGCGAGAGAATTTTAACAAGGGCCGTGGCCCAAGAGCCGCTTCCTAAGACCGCTATGGATGGATTTTTCCCCATTATTGCACGCGTTCGCTGCGCTGAGCGATATCAACAAAGGTCATTCGAGGGTGCTTTTGCGCTCGCTGCATGATTTCGAGAGCCGCTTCGGTGACTTTGACAAGGCCATCCATATCAATCTTTTCGAGATCGTCCGTGGGGCCGTGGTAGTCTTCGTGCAACCCGGTGTGAAGCATGATGGCGGGGATTCCGGCGCGGACAAACGACGCATGGTCCGAACGCGGGAAGAGCGCAGGGATGTTCTCAATGCCAAACTGGTCACAAGGCATATCCCGCAACACGCTGGCCCATTCATCGGCGGACCCGGTGGCATAGATCATGAGGCTATCCGCTCGATTGAGACGGCCCACCATATCAATGTTGAGCATGTAGGCAAAGTCGTGGACGGGCACCGGGCAGTTTTCGACAAAGTACTTGGAGCCAAGCAAGCCGTCTTCTTCCGCCGAAAAGGCTACGAAAAGGATGTTGCGGCCTTGCACCTCGGGGTAAAGGCTGACCTCACGTGCGAGTTCCATGAGGACGGCTGTTCCGCTCGCGTTGTCATCCGCGCCATTGTGCACTTGGCCCTCAGCATCGGGATCGCGCGATCCCCATTTTCCGAGGCCGACATGGTCGTAATGCGCCCCCACGACGATCGTGGTGGGCTGTCCCAAATCCAAGAATCCTGCAACATTGTAGGCTTCCGCTCCGCGCTCTTGGATGGTGATTTGGAAGCCGATGTCCGCTTGTGATCGACGCAGTTTGCGTACCCATTTTTTTCCGCTGACCAAGGCGACAGGGATGCCTAGGTCGCGCTGGCGTCGAAGCATCATTTGGGTGATGCCATTTCGATGGCCGCGATCCAGGAGGAGAATAGCTTTGGCTCCAGCATCTTTCGCGTTTTTGATGCGCGTGGGCAGGTCCGTGCGGTAGTCCGCGTATTTCTTCTTGTCTCGGGGGGTCAGTTCCCAATCCATGGTGACGATTTGGCCCATCAACTCTAGGCCATCGTAGTGTTTTGTGGCAATGCCGGCATGAATGTAGACCGAACTGCCTTCGAGTGCCCCCGTTTGGCTGTAGGGAAGGACTACCAGGGCGGGAGCGGGGGTCGAGCCGCTATGGACAAACAGGCTGTCGTCGGCAATCCGAACCCAATTACCGCCTCGGGGCAAATGTGCGGGTCGCGGGGCGCTGAATTGCTGGGTAAATCCACCGGGGAAGAAGGGCCGCAGGCCGGCTTCTTGGAAGTTTCGGATGATGTAGGCAACGGCTTCATTCGCTCCTTCGGTGCCGGGAAGGCGTCCTTGGAGGTCATCCGCGGCGAGGAACTCCATATCGCGCTTGAGGCGTTCTCTGGCCTCGGGGCTAAGGGTGCCACATTTGAAGGTTTGGGCCGAAAGACCGACCACACACAGGAGGCCTAAAACGAGGGATAAGCGTTTCATACGCAGTTCAAATATTATCGTTGGCTGCCCCAACTCTGAGGACGGCGGGAGCTCCAATACAGAAGCACAACCCCTACCGTGACGCACGCGTCAGCCAAATTAAAGATGGGCCGGAAGAAGATAAAATAGTCGCCGCCCCAAAAGGGAATCCAGGAGGGCAAAACCCCCTCCCACAAGGGAAAGTACAGCATGTCCACCACATTTCCGAGCAGCATGGGGGCGTATCCGCTGCCCCATTCGGCCACACCGGTGTACATCATCCAGTCGCTGTATTCGGCGGAATAGGTTAGCCCACGATCAAACAGGAGGCCGTAAAACAAGCTGTCTACCACATTGCCCAAAGCGCCAGCTAAGACGATGCCAAAAGAGATCAATACAAAAGGCGTGGCTCCCCCTTGGGCGAGGCGACGCATGTACCAAAGGATTCCGCCAATGGCCAATATCCGAAAGGAAGACAAGGCGTATTTCCCCGCGATGCCGCCCCATTCCATCCCAAAGGCCATGCCGGGGTTTTCGGTAAAATGAAGCTGAAACCAAGAAGTAATGGGATAGCTTTCGCCGAGGGCAAAGGAGGTTTTAATCCAAATCTTGAGCCATTGGTCCAAAAAAACCAAGACTGCAGCGGTAAGGAGGGGCCACTTGAGGGATGCGTTCACCGCTGCTTGAGCTTGGCTTCCATGCTCATCGTGGCGTGAGGAACCAATTTGAGACGCTCTTTTTCAATGCGGTTTCCGGTGACTCGGCACATGCCGTAGGTTTTGTTTTCGATACGGATGATGGCGGCGCGGAGGTCGCGTAAGAACTTCTCCTGACGGGCGGCCAATTGGGCATTCGCCTCTTTGCTCATCGTTTCAGATCCTTCTTCAAAACTCTTGAAACTAGGCGAAGTGTCCTCGGTGCCGTTGTCCATGTTGTTGGTGAACTGCTCCCGAAGAATTCGGAGGTCTTCTTCCGCTTTTTCAATCTTGCCTTGAATCAAAATGCGGAACTCCTCGAGCTCGGCATCGCTGTAGCGTTCGGTCTTGTTTTCCATGATTCCAATGAGTAAAGAGGGCCGAATATACGCAATAGGAATATTAACAACCGGTATCTAGAAGTTAATTCTCAGGCCTTTTCGAGTGCGAGTTCCACCGAATTCCCTTCTAAGTCACTATTCATGCGGAATGTCTGTTCCGGACCGGAGCCAACGACTACAGAATCAGCCAATACTTCCGCACAGAGGTAGGCCTCATAGGCGCGAATGGCCGCTATAGCCTCCTCCGAACCTTGGACCCACAATCGTATGCGGTCGGTTATTTCCAGTCCGCTGTCTTTTCGCAATCCTTGGATGCGGTTGACCGCCTCTCGCGCAAGACCTTCTTGGATCAAAGCGGGGGTTAAGGCCAAGTCGACAGCGAGTGTGGTTCCGCGTTCCGAGGCGACGGCCATGCCCGGGATGTCGTCCGTTTGAACCTCCACGTCTTCCAAACTTAAAGTGAAGGGGCCTTGCGTTAAGTGCAGGGTGTATTCTCCCGCCGATTCCAGGGCGGACAGGGCATCGGGCGATAGGGCGGCGATCGCACTCGCCACCTCTTTCATCTGCGGCCCGGCTTTGGGGCCGAGGGACTTGAAGTTGGCTTTGGCCCGCTTGACAAAGACGCCAGAGGCCTCATCGACTAATTCAATGTGCTTGGCATTGACTTCAGCCAATACAAGGGCCTCCATGGCGCGTACATCGTCGGCCTGTCCCACACTCAAAACAGGAACGAGCACGCGGGCGATGGGCTGGCGGACCCGAATTTTTTCCTTCTTGCGGACGCTAAGCACCAAAGAGCTGAGGCGTTGTGCGAGGGCCATACGGCGCTCCAGGGCGGCATCCACGTAGGCGGCTTCGGACGTCGGAAAATCCGTGGTATGCACGGAAAAGGCATCGGAGTGAAGGTCGCGGTAGAGTTGTTCCGCATAGAAGGGGGCGACAGGCGCCATCAACCGCGCTACGGTGTCAAGGCATTCAAACAAGGTTTGGTAGGCGGCCAGCTTGTCGGGGCCGAGCTCACCCTTCCAGAATCGACGGCGGCACAAACGCACGTACCAATTCGACAATTCGTCTTGGACAAAGTCACTAATGGGCCGGAAGGCACGCGTGGGTTCAAAATCGTCCAAAGCTTCCGTGACATCGGCCGTTAAGCTGTGCAACTTGGAGAGAATCCATCGATCGATTTCTGGCCGTTCAGAGACCGGGATGGGCGCGGCCGAGGGATCAAATCCATCGACGTTGGCGTAGAGCGAAAAGAATCCATAGGTGTTGTGCAGCGTGCCGAAGAACTTGCGCTGAACCTCCTGTACCCCCGCAAAGTCAAACTTGAGGTTGTCCCAGGGCTGGGCGTTGGTCAGCATGTACCAACGCAGCGCGTCGGGCCCATAGTCATCCATGGCTTGAAACGGATCCACGGCATTACCCAAGCGCTTGGACATTTTCTGTCCGTTTTTGTCGAGGACCAGCCCGTTGGAAATAACCGCTTTATAGGCCACGCTGTCGAAAACCAGGCCAGCAATCGCGTGGAGGGTAAAGAACCAGCCACGCGTTTGGTCGACGCCCTCCGCAATGAAGTCTGCCGGGAAAGCGCTGTTTTGGTCGACGGCCTCCTTATTCTCAAAGGGGTAGTGCACCTGCGCATAGGGCATGGCGCCGGAATCAAACCACACGTCGATCAAATCGAGCTCGCGGTGCATGGGGGCGCCGGTGGAGGAGGTCAAAATCCAAGCATCCACGTGAGGGCGGTGCAGGTCTACCTGCGCATAGTTGGCGTCGGAAAAGTCACCTGGAATAAAACCAGACAAGGGATTGTCCGCCATGTGGCCCGCGGCCACGGACTTGTCCAGTTCGTTTTTCAGCCGTTCGATGGAGTCAATCAGGATTTCCTCTTTTCCATCTTCCGTGCGCCAAATGGGCAGGGGGATGCCCCAATAGCGGCTGCGCGACAGATTCCAATCGTTGAGGTTCTCCAGCCAATTCCCAAACCGGCCTGTGCCCGTGCTCGCGGGCTTCCACTGAATCTCTTGGTTGAGCGCCTGCAAGCGCTCTTTGACCGCCGTCGTCTTGATAAACCAGCTGTCCAATGGGTAGTAAAGAACCGGTTTGTCCGTGCGCCAGCAGTGGGGGTAGCTGTGGCTGTATTTCTGAACTTTGAAGGCCTTGCCCTCTTGCTTCAGTTGGATGGATATGCGCTCGTCGGCGCTGAGCTCAGGTTTTTCGCCCTCCGCGTAGTAGTCGTTCTTGACGTACATGCCGGCCAAATCGCCCATTTGAGCCACAAATCGGCCCTGGAGGTCCACCAAGGGCACAGGATTGCCCTGCTCGTCAAGGACCAGCATAGGGGGAACCCCGGCTGCCGCCGCTACGCGTGCGTCATCGGCCCCAAAGGTGGGTGCAGTGTGAACAATGCCCGTTCCGTCCTCGGTGGTGACAAAGTCGCCCGGGATGACTTGGAAGGCGTGGTCCGCGTTCTCGTAAGGAAGGGTGTAGGGAAGCAACTGGGCGTAGCGCAAGCCTACGAGCTCACTGCCCGGGAAGGTTTTGAGCACCGACCAGGGAAGGGCCTTGCCTTCGGGGCCGCCTTCCATGTTCTGGTCTTCCTCACGGAAGTATTTGGAAATCAAAGCCTCTGCCAAGATCACCCGCTGCTTTTCCTTGGTATAGGGATTGAAAGTGTCCACGAGGGCGTAGGCGATCTTGGGCCCGACGGTCAAGGCGGTATTCGATGGAAGCGTCCAAGGGGTCGTTGTCCAGGCCATGATGTGCGCGGGCTCGGTACCAAATAGGGCTTCCGCTTGTGGGCTTGGCGTGACGGCAAACAAGGCTGTGGCCGAAACATCCATGACATCTCGGTAACATCCTGGCTGGTTGAGTTCGTGCGAACTTAGACCTGTTCCCGCTTTGGGCGAGTAGGGTTGAATCGTATACCCTTTATACAAGAGGCCTTTTTGGTGAATTTGCCCTAAAAGCCACCACACCGTTTCCATGTATTTGGATGTGTACGTGACATAAGGTTGATCCATGTCGACCCAATAGCCCATTTGGGTGGTCAGGGCATTCCAAATATCCGTATAGCGCATCACGGCCTCGCGGCACGCGGCATTGTACTCCTCGACACTGATGGTCTTACCAATGTCTTCTTTGGTGATGCCGAGTTCTTTCTCTACGCCGAGTTCAACAGGCAGGCCATGGGTATCCCAGCCGGCACGGCGATCGACTTTGAAGCCTTTTTGGGTTTTGTAGCGGCAAAACAAATCCTTTAAGGCTCGGGCCATCACGTGGTGGATGCCGGGCAAACCATTGGCCGAGGGCGGACCCTCGTAGAAAACGAATTCGGGACCTTCTTGTCGGATCGATTGGGCAAAAACATCCTGGGCCTCCCAATAAGCGAGCACCTCCTTTTGGATTTGGGGCAGGTTGAGCGCGCCGCGCTCTGTAAATTTCTGGCTCATAGGGCCGCGATACACTTCAATTCAACGGCGATGGGGGTGGGCAAGGAGAGTACTTCCACGGTCGTGCGGCAGGGTTTGGGCTCCACCTCCGCGAAATATTCGGCATACAAGCGATTGAAGGTGGCAAAGTCCCGCTTCATGTCGGTGAGGTAAACGGTGATGTCGACCAACTGATCCCAGGAAGCACCGGCCTCTTCCAGGATGGTTTTCACATTGGCCATGACCGAATGCACTTGCATCTCAAAATCATAGGAGAGGATGCGCCCGTTCGCGTCGAGCTCCAATCCTGGAACGGAAGCAGCACTGGTGTCACTCTTCGGCTTGCGCGGGCCAACACCCGATAAAAAGAGGAGCGGGCCTACGCGACGAGTCATGGGATAGGCGCCCACAGGCTGTGGGGCGTTGGAAGCAGAATGGGAAGATGTCTCGCTCATACGGCCACAAAAGTACCCCATTTGGCCTACATAGCAGGCGTTTGGAGGGAGAATTGGACGGGATGAGGTGGGGGTTTGGCTCGGCTTTTCGGCGGGCGAAAGCGGCAAAGGGCTAGAAATAGAAAACGCGGCATTTTCAGCCGCGTCTCACAACCCTTGATGAATCCGTTCGTTTTCGAAAGATTCATTGCAAACATACCAATAATTTTGACTTATTGTATAACCTACCATAAGAAATTTTTGCACCTTTGTTCCAGCAAGTGATTGGGTGCCTGAAACCAGGCAGCGTCAAGGGTGTGATTTCTGAGCCTTTTCAATGCCCTTGACCTCCCAGTCCTAGCCTTGCACGCTAAAAACAAGATAGGCCCGACACATGTCGGGCTTTTTTAATTCTTCTTTAGTGTAGGGTACCTGGAGGGACTATGCTCCCCAGCGGTGGGCCTGCAAATCCAAATTGCCCCCAGATAGAACCACCCCCACACGCTGGCCGGTGAAGATCTCCGGATGTTTCACAGCGGCGGCGAAGGGAGGCGAGCAATTGGTTTCGACGACAATTTTGAGTCGCTCCGCAATCAGGAGTTGGCCGTGGAGAATTTCGGGATCCGTGACCGTGTGGATGGCGGTTACATGCGCTTGGATGACCGGAAAATTGATGTGTCCCAGCTCCGTGCGCATCCCGTCGGCGACGGTTTGGGGATTCTCGTTGTGCTCAATCTGGCCGGACGCCAAACTGCGGAAGGCATCGTCGGCCCCTGTGGGCTCCCCGGCATACACGCGCACCGACGTTCCATGCTTCATGTTCCAAACGTGCACAGCGAAAGCTGTTCCTGCGAGCAACCCTCCTCCACCAACTGGAACGCCCACCCAGTCCAAAGGCTGGTTGCGCGCTGCGCAGTCTTCCAACAGCTCCCATGCGGCCGACCCTTGGCCTAGGATGACGGGGGCTTGGTTCGATGGGTGAATTTCTACCGCGCCCGTTTCGCGCTGAACGGCTTCAACCGCTTCGATCCGGGCCGCCAGCGTGGGCGTGCACTCGACAATGCGTGCGCCGGTCAAAGCGACGGCCCGCTTCTTAAAATCGGGGGCATTGGAGGGCATGACCACCGTGCATGGGAGGTCTTTTTCGGCACAAGCCCAGCCCAGGGCTTGGCCATGGTTGCCGCTGGAATGAGTAACCACTCCGGCGGAGGGCAGACCGGCGCGCTCTAACTCGAGCAGGGCATTTTGGACCCCGCGCATCTTAAAGGCCCCGGAGCGTTGGAAGTTTTCGCATTTAAAAAAGAGCGAAGCCCCGGCAAGCGCATCTAAACTCGCCGATGTGAGCACGGGAGTACGGTGCAATTTGGGCGCAAGCAGCTGATAGCGTTCGGCCAAAACCGAAGGCGTCAAAAAGGGAGAGAAGTAGGGATCCACACCGCAAAGTAACGCCATGTGCGGGGACCTGCGAAGACTCCGGCATTCGCGTACCTTTGAAGCATGTCGGGCCTGAAATCGCTCATGGGGGATACCGCCCTCTACGGACTCAGCAGCATCCTAGCCCGGGTGCTGAATTTTGCCTTGACCCCGCTGTTGACGGTCGTCCTCACCAAGTCGGAATACGGCGTCAACTCTCTTCTTTACGTTAGCATCGCGTTCCTGATGGTCATTTTGACCTACGGATTTGAGACGGCCTATTTCCGCGTCAGTCAGAAAGAAGGAGCGAAGGAAGCCACAGTGTATTCGACCGCGATGTGGAGCCTGCTGACCAGCTCCGCCCTCTTTTTGGCAGCCATGACCTTCCTCTATGTTCCAACCGCGGACCTTCTGCGCATGGGCGACCGACCCGAGCTTGTCCTCATGATGGCTTGGATCGTGGCCATGGACGTCGTCGCCGCGGTGCCCTTCGCCCGCCTTCGAGCCCAGCGCCGCGCGAAACGCTTCGTAGCCATCAAAATCACCCAAATCGCTGTCAACTTCATCCTCTGCTACACCTTCTTCTTGATTCTTCCCAAGGCAGGCTTTTGGCTGCCGGACCTCCAGGTGGGCTGGGTGTTGATCGCCAATTTGGCGGCAAGCGCCGCGATGATTGCCATGCTGTTGCCCGAGTTTTTTTCCATCCAGCGCCGCTTTGATGTGGGCATATGGAAGACGATGCTGGTCTTTGGCTTTCCGCTTTTACTGGCCGGCTTGCCCGGTGTGGCCAACGAAATGGCCGACCGCTTTTTCATTGAGTACCTCATGCCTTTGAGCGAGGCCAAAGAGGCGGTGGGCACGTATTCCGCCATTTACAAGCTGTCGATTTTCATCATCCTCTTCAACCAGGCCTTCCGATTTGCTGCGGAGCCCTTTTTCTTTAAGCAATCGGCCCAAACGCGCCAGCAACTCGCCGATGTCCTACGGGTGTTTACCGGCATATTGAGCATCGGCATGGTGCTGGTTTTGGCCGGTCTGGACGGCATCAAATACTTCATTGACGCCAAGTATTGGGACAGCCTGCCCATCCTTTACTTCCTCCTTCTGGCCAATGTGTTCTTGTCGATGAATACGCAGATTTCCATGTGGTACAAGCTGTCGGACCAGACACGCATGGGCCTCTACATCACCCTCACAGGCTTTGCGGTGACCGTCGTGGGCAACCTCTATTTCATCCCCCGTGTCGGCATTATGGGCGCGGCCTGGACCACCCTGGCGAGCTATGTGGCCATGGCGTTGTTGAGCGTTCTGCTTGGACAGTACCACTACCCCGTGCCGTACAACTTTGCGCGATTGGCCTTGTACGTGGGATGTGCTGCAGTCCTTGGCTGGGTGGCGGCCTTCTATTCGATGACCAGCCTCTGGCCTTCGCTCCTTTGCGCCGGCATCATGGTGGCCATCGTGGTGTATGCCGAACGCGATCTGCTTCGCCGCAAACCTTCAAGCACCTGACCCATGGACATTCAGATTGTCAACCATTCCAACAACCCCCTGCCCGAATTTGCCACCCTCGATAGCGCTGGCATGGATCTGCGCGCCCATCTGGAGGCGTCCGTCACCCTTCAGCCGGGCGATCGCCGCTTAATTCCCACGGGCTTGCACATTGCCCTGCCTCAAGGGCTCGAAGCCCAAGTGCGCCCACGCTCGGGCTTGGCCTTCAAGCACGGAATCACCGTGTTGAACAGCCCAGGGACGATTGACGCGGACTACCGCGGGGATGTAGGGGTCATATTGATTAACCATGGCCAAGAGGCCTTCACCGTGGCCCCTGGTGACCGCATTGCGCAGCTGGTGGTAGCCCGCTACGAGCGCTTTGCCTGGACCCCCGTCGAATCTTTGGACGAAACCGCTCGCGGGGCGGGCGGATTTGGACATTCGGGCCAGAAATAATCCCCAGGCGTAAGAGAATTTGCCTAAAATCAGCCTCTTGCTGCATTGTACCTTTGGGGAACCAAACCTTTTAGCTCAACAACGATGAACATTATCATTCCCATGGCAGGCCGCGGCTCGCGTCTGCGTCCCCACACCTTGACAACGGCCAAGCCTCTCTTGCCTGTAGCAGGCAAGCCCATTGTGCAGCGCTTGGTGGAAGACATTGCCAAGATTGTGGGCAGCGACCTGAACCGGATCGCCTACGTGGTGGGCGACTTTGGGAACGAGGTGGAAACCATGTTGGTGGATGTGGCTACTGGGCTGGGAGCCCAAGGCAGCATTCACTACCAAGAAAAACCCTTGGGTACGGCACACGCCGTATTGTGCGCGGAAGACGCTTTGGAGGGACCTTGTGTGGTGGCCTTTGCGGACACCCTGTTCCGGGCCAAATTCCAATTGGATGCCTCGGCCGACGCGGTGATTTGGGTGAACCAAGTGGAAGACCCCCGGCCCTTTGGCGTGGTGAAATTGAGCGAAGATGGCGGCATCACTGACTTTGTGGAGAAGCCCCAGGAGTTCGTTAGCGATTTGGCCATTATCGGCATTTACTATTTTAAGGACGGTGCGCGCCTGAAAAAGGAGCTGCAGCACCTCATCGACCATGACATCAAGGGCGGTGGGGAGTACCAGCTCACGCATGCCTTGGAGAACATGAAAAACGACGGGCTGCGCATGGTGCCCGGTCAGGTCGACGCTTGGATGGATTGTGGCAACAAGGACGTGACCGTGGAGACGAATGGCCGCATTTTGGACTTCGTGAAAAAGGAAGAAACCCTCGTGGCGGCCGATGCCGTTTTGGAGAACGCCACCATCCTCGAGCCTTGCTTCATTGGCTCTGGCGCGAAAATTGTCCATGCTACCGTAGGCCCGTATGTAAGCATTGGCGCAAACTCCACTGTGGAGAACAGCACCTTGCGCGATTGCATCATTGGCGCCAACACCACGATTATGAACATCACCCTTCAAAACTCCATGATTGGTCAGCACGCCCACATTGACGGCCGCTTCCAGTCTTTGAGTTTGGGCGACTACAGCCGGCTGGAGGGATAAGATGGGGCAGAGGTGGATTTTTGGGCTTTTGATCGCCCTATGCTTTAGCACCTCTGTTCAGGCGCAAGAAGTTCCAAGAGGGGCTTGGGTGCGCTTCGTTTCACAAGATTTAAAAGCACTCAGCCTGTATTTTGAGGGCATGGCCATCTTGGAAGAGGGCCAAAAAGGCAAGCCCTTTAAGCTTTTTGATAAAGCCAAGGCGCGCATTGAGAAACGCGTGAATTCGGGCCAAATCAACAGCGGCGACCTATCCGTTTTGTTCAACATTGCGCGTATCACAGGGGACAACCAGGAGATTCTCCGACTCGGTCAGCTCCGACTCTATTTTGGGGATGGCTTTATGGACGAAGAGCTCATTTCCGTTTGTGCCCAAACAGCGTACAGCCTTGGGGATTTAGAGCGCGCCATCGTTTTCTTGAAAGCTGGCGACCGCTTTCTACCGCCCAACATGGAACGTACGGCAGCAATTTGCAACCTCTATGCCAACCTCGGTGAGGCCGATTCCGCCTTGGCCAACATGGCCCGCCTGTTTAAGTACCCTGAATTTGAAATCGACGCCAGCATCCGGTATTGTTTGCTCCTGAATGACTTTGGGCTGGACAATGAAGCCTACATCGCGATGGAGCTCCTGTTTCAGCGGTTTCCCGAGGCGCTCCCAGTCCAAATGGCACGGGCCAAGTTCCTCCAGGTAGGCCAACGCGAGGTCGAAGCGCAAGCTGCCTTCGAAGCGATATACAGGAATCTAGATTTTTCCGAAGAGGCCATCGCTGAGGATTTTTCCGTCATGCTGGATGAGCTAACGGGGGCAAACCTCCCTAAGGATCACGCCGCGTGGCAAACCCTGCTTCTCCTTTCTTCCAAGGCCTGTGAGGTCCGTCCAGAGTCCGCGCTACTCGCACGTGTTCGGGGGGATGTATTGATCTTTCACGGCGACAAACGCGAAGCGATGGAAGTCTACGAGCACAGTCTCACCTTGCCGAACGGGGTCCTTTGGGAAGTGTATGAAAACATTTCGGTCACCCGACATGAGCTGGGAGATATGGAGGGCTATTTGGCCACCGCGTTTGCGGCCAACGAGGCCTTCCCCGATCACGAACGTGCGCCGCTTCTCCTCGGCACGGCCCTGGACATGAACGGCCAGCCCCAGCAAGCCATCACCATTTTCCAATTGGGCCTCAAGCGTAGTCAGTCTCAGCATCAAGGCAACAGCCCCTTGGCGCCGGAGTACTACTTCCGTTTGGGCACGGCCTTCTTCCACGCGGGGGACTTGGAAAACATGTCTGCCTCCTTAGACCGTCTTCTGCTTTTCTTCCCCGACCACGCGCAAGCCAAAAACAATTACGCCTACTACCTCGCCAATTTTGGGGTGCGCCTAGATGAAGCCTTGACAATGGTGGATGCTGCCCTGAAAGAACAGCCCGAAAATCCCAACTACTGGGACACCAAGGCGGTCGTTTTCATGAACCAAGGGAAGTGGGGCAAGGCCTCTGGAGCCATGGTTGAATGCCTCAAATTCGGCGGCGCCCAGAATGCAACTTCCTGCCTGCATGCGGCGCAAATTTTTTACCATTTGGACCGAAAGGAGGACATGGAAACCTTCCTGACCAAGGCTTTTGAAAACGGGGCCTCGGAAGAGGAAGTTGTCATCATCCGCAGACAGCTGCTTCAGTCGGGCCAATTAGAAACTGCGCTATGAACCGACTTTCCCTGTTCGTACTTCTGGCAACCAGCACGCTCTTGGCCAGCTGTGGCGCATGGCGAAAGACCCCAACGGATATGGCCTTGCACACCCCCCCTCCTCGCTCCAACGAATCGATTGTCCTCGAAGCCCTCCAGGCCCAGTATGATATGCCGGCGACGGACTCGCTCTACTACCGCGCCAAAGGTTCCGCCCAAGTGGAGTATCCGGGCTCGAGCCAAAAGGCCCGCCTAGAGGTGCGCATCAGCGCAGAGCCCAATATGCCCCTTGTATGGCTGGACATTGCAGACCCCTTTGTGGGGTTCAAGCTGGCCCGCGTACAGGTTGATGCCGACAGCGCACAAGGCTATGCCCACATCGTGAACAAGGTGCTGAATGAGCCGATATCGCGCTTAGCCGATGCGGGGCTGCCCGTCAGCACCTGGGACCTCATTCACTTGCTGACTGCCGAGCCTATTGCACTGCCGACCTCTGTGGTAGGGATGTCTTTGACGGCCTCATCCGATGGCCAACAAGCTCTTTGGACGGTACGCTACCCCGTCTTGCGTGGCGACCATCAAGGAGAGCTGACCCTCGTGCTCACCCAGCAAGCGCCGCATCGCCTCCTTTCTCAAGAGCTCAAGGTCGACGCAATTCAAGCGCAGGCTCGGGTAGATTATGGCGTTTCAGGAAGCTGGGTCGCCCAATTCAAAGGCGCAGGTTCTGAAGGGCGATTGCAGTTTGAGTCCAGTCAATCGGGTTGGCAAGACGCTTCGCTGAGTTTCCCCTTTACCCTACCTTCGGGCTATGCGCGTGTGGAGTTCTAAACAAGTCCTTTGGTTGTTTGCCCTTGCGGCGATGAGCATGTCTTTGGCGGCGCAACAACCGACGCAAAAGGAAAAGCTCGAACAGCGAAAAACCCAGCTTCAGGATGAAATCGAGGTCGCCAACGGCATCCTCAAGAAGACCCAAAAGGACAAGGAACTTACGCTCAACCAGGTTCGGGCCCTCGATAAAAAAGTTCGCGCTCGGCAGGAGTTGATCCGCACGGTTCAGGCCCAAATTTCCAATTCAGACCGGGAAATTCGTCGACTCAAGAATGACATGGCGCGCCTCGATGGGGAGATAAAAACGCTCAAAGAAAAATATGCCGGCATGATTCGCGAAGCGCAAAAGCGCGGCACGCCTAGTAGTGCGCTGGCCTTTGTTTTTGCCGCGGAAGACCTGCAGCAGGCCCTGAAGCGGCTGTATTTCTTGCGTCAATACAGCGGCTTCCGTCAAACCCAAGTCGAAGAAATCAAGGCGCTCCAAGCTCAGAAGGCACAAGCCATTTTGGCCTTGGAAGCAGAACAAGGCCGAAAGCGCCAATTACTTGGCCAAGAAGTGGCCCAAAAGCAAGAACTCGTTGCTGAAAAGAGCCAGCAGGAGGCGGCGGTCGCAAAACTGAAGAAAAAGGAGAGTCAAATTGCGACGGAGATCAAAAAGAAGCGCTCCGAAATGCAAAAGCTCGAGCAGCAAATTCAGCGCATCATCCAGGATGAACTCAAGCGTCAGCGCGAGGCCGCGCGCAAACAGGCTGAGGCCAAAAATCCAGGGAGCACCGCCCAAGCGGGAAGCTCCTCTGAATCCTTTGCCTTGACGCCTGAAGGGGCTGCGCTCGCGAAAGATTTTGCCGCAAATAAAGGCAAATTGCCCTGGCCGGTGGAGCGAGGGATTATTACTCAGAATTTTGGTGAAAATCCGGTTCCGGGAACCTCGGGTGTGACGATCAAGAATCCGGGAGTGGACATAGGAACCCCGAGCAAATCCCAGGTTCGTGCGGTTTTCCAAGGCGAAGTTTCTACGGTGGTCCGCATTCCCGGCGCCAATCGGGTCGTGCTTATCCGCCATGGAAACTACTTCACGGTTTATTCCAATTTGGAGGATGTTTTTGTGAAAACGGGGGACAAAGTCAGCACCAAAGAGGCCATCGGACGGGTGGCTGCGGATCCCGAAACGGGCGAATCCACATTGCACTTTGAGCTGTGGATGGATACCAACAACCAGGATCCTAAGCCCTGGCTGGGGCGCTAGAGTGCTCGGGCGTTTCCCGCGGGCTAGAGGGCTAGAGAGCTAGAGGGCTCGTGCATTGCGCTGAGGCGTGTCTGCTTAAACGTTTAATCTCTTTTTCCCTTGAGCCCCATGGCGGACCTTCGCCGCGCGCAGGAACGTTGCCAAAAAAAATGCTAAAACCAGGACCTCCAACGAGCTGAAGGAAGGCACGCTAGCTCTCTAGCCATTTGGCTTACTCCTCCAGCAGCGTCCAGCCCTGGCTCAAAAGCGGTTCAGCGACTTTGTATTTGACCTGCTTCTTTTCCCCAGACAAAATGTTGGCGACCGTGACCAGGTCATTGCGACCATATTTCTTGTCGTGGACGACCGGGGTTGTATTTCGGGGAGGGGGTGGCGTTCCGGGTTGGGGTGTGCGGCCTACACCCCGAGTGGGAGCGGTGGCGGGCTCACTGCCAGGCCCACTGGTTTGCAAGGCTTCGCGGCGAGGAGCGGGCGCGGGAGCGCGTCGAACAGACTGCGCTTGCGTGGCGGGATCAGCGACGGGCAAACCTGCGCGGAATAAGAAAGAAATCACGCTCTGATTCATCTCTCCCAGCATTTCACGGAAGAGGTTGAAGCTCTCGTGCTTATAGATCAATAAGGGATCTTTTTGCTCGTAGACGGCACCTTGTACATTTTGACGCAGGTCGTCCATGTTGCGCAAATGCTCCTTCCAGTTCTCGTCAATCATGGCGAGCACAATGCCTTTTTCCACGTCGCGCATCAAAGACTCCCCTTGGGTGTCGACAGACTTTTGGAGGTGTGTAGAAACTTGGAGGGCGCGGGCACCATCCGTGAAGGGCACCAAGATGCGTTCAACGTTTGCTCCTTGCTCCGTTAAGACGTTTTGAAGGACAGGCAAAGCTTGCTGCGCCACGCGAAGGGACTTCTGGACATACTGCTGCATGGCGGCCTCGTAGGTCCGCTGGGTCAGTTCAGGGGACTTGAGGCGCTCAAATTCTGTCGAGTCCACAGGGGGTGTGATGCCGAAAGTCTCAAATAGGTCCAGTTCAAAGGCGTTGTAGGCGTTGCTGGGCTTTGTGTTTTGGATGAGCGAAGAAGCCAAATCGTAGGCACTGTTGGCAATGTCTACTTGCAAGCGTTCGCCGGATAGCGCATTGCGGCGGCGGCGGTAGATGCCTTCACGCTGTGCGTTCATGACGTCATCGTACTCAAGCAGGCGCTTTCGCATACCAAAGTTGTTTTCCTCCACTTTTTTCTGTGCGCGCTCAATGGACTTGGAGACCATGGAGTGTTGGATGACTTCGCCTTCTTCGTGGCCCATTCGGTCCATAAGGCCAGCTATGCGGTCCGAACCAAACAAACGCATCAAGTTGTCTTCCAAGCTCACAAAGAACTGCGATGACCCAGGGTCTCCTTGGCGGCCTGCACGTCCACGCAATTGGCGATCCACTCGGCGTGAATCGTGGCGTTCCGTACCGATAATAGCCAAGCCGCCGGCGGCTTTCGCCTCGTCCGACAACTTGATGTCCGTTCCACGTCCCGCCATGTTGGTGGCGATCGTGACGGTACCGGGCCGGCCGGCTTCGGCGACGATGTCCGCCTCTTTTTGGTGCAATTTGGCGTTCAACACTTGGTGAGGAATCTTGCGCATGTTCAGCGCCTTGCTGAGCAATTCCGAGATTTCGACCGAGGTGGTTCCCACGAGAATAGGGCGGCCTGCATCGCGGAGGGTGATGATCTCTTCGATGACCGCGTTGTACTTCTCGCGTTTGGTCTTGTATACCAAGTCGTCGCGGTCATCCCGAGCAATGGGACGGTTCGTTGGAATAACGGTGACGTCGAGTTTGTAAATCTCCCAGAATTCGCCAGCCTCCGTTTCGGCCGTTCCGGTCATCCCCGACAGCTTATTGTACATGCGGAAGTAGTTCTGCAGGGTGACCGTGGCGTAGGTCTGGGTGGCGGCCTCAATGGTGACGTTTTCCTTGGCTTCGATGGCCTGGTGCAATCCGTCGGAATAGCGGCGGCCATCCATGATACGGCCCGTTTGCTCGTCGACAATTTTGACCTTGCTGTCCATGACAACATATTCCACGTCCTTTTCAAACATGGTATAGGCCTTTAGCAGCTGGTTCATCGTGTGGATGCGCTCGCTTTTTTGGCGGTAATCGCGCAAGAGATGGTCTTTCTCCTGGGCCTTGGTCGCTGTATCGCGGTCCGACTTCTCGATTCGATCAAGCTCCGTCGACATATCGGGTAAAACGAAAAAGTCAGGGCTGGTCTGCTGGCTGAGGAGTTCGATGCCGAGGTCGGTGAGATTGACTTGGTTCTGCTTTTCTTCGATGGAGAAGTACAAGGCTTCGTCCACGATTTTCATTTCCTTCCCTTGGTTTTGAAGGTAGACCCCTTCAGTCTTTTGAAGGAGGGCCTTGTTCCCTTCCTCGCTTAAAAACTTGATCAGGGCTTTGTTTTTGGGCAAGGCACGGTGAGAGCGGAGCAATTGGAATCCGGCATCCTTGGTGTTGCCTTCCGCGAGGAGACGCTTCGCTTGCATGAGCGAATCTTGGGCCACCGCCTTTTGCTGGCTGTAGAGTTCGACCACAAAGGGCTTCAGCTCATTGAATTCGTGGCGATCGCCATTGGGGGTTGGTCCTGATATAATCAAGGGGGTCCGGGCATCGTCAATCAAAACCGAATCCACCTCATCGACAATGGCATAGTGGTGACCGCGTTGGACGAGCTCACTCATGTCGCGGGCCATATTATCCCGGAGGTAGTCAAAGCCAAACTCGTTGTTGGTTCCGAACGTAATGTCCGCGGCGTAGGCCTGGCGGCGGCCTTCGCTGTTGGGGCGGTGCTTGTCGATGCAGTCTACGGTTAAGCCATGAAACTGGTAGAGCGGCCCCATCCATTCTGCGTCTCGCTTCGAGAGGTAATCGTTCACCGTGACCACGTGCACACCACGCCCGCTCAAGGCGTTGAGGTAGACCGGCAAGGTCGCCACGAGGGTTTTTCCTTCCCCGGTGGCCATCTCCGCGATACGCCCTTTATGCAAAACGGTTCCGCCAAAAAGCTGTACGTCGTAGTGGACCATGTTCCACGACACAGGGGTGCCGGCGGCATCCCAATGGTTGTTCCAAACCGCCTGGTCCCCTTGAATTTCCACGGCACCCATCTTGCCGACCAAAGCGCGGTCAATGGCGCTGGCGGTAACATGCAAGGCTCCTTGAGACCATTGGCGTGCAGTTTCTCGGATGAGGGCAAAGGCCTCGGGAAGAATTTCGTCCAAAACGGACTCCTCTGCCACAATGGCTGATTTTGTCAGTTCGTCGATCTGGACGTAGTACTGTTCTTTCGCTTCAAACTGCGCCTCAGACTCGGCAAGGGCTTTCAGTTCGGCGATTTGGGCCGTTTGAGCGGCGGAGGCAGCCTGGATTTTGGCTTTGAATTCCGCGGTTTTTTCGCGCAGGGCATCGGGGCTTAGCCCGCGGAGCGCCTGCTCTGCCGCGTGAATCTTATCGATATAGGGTTGAATTTCCTTGAGGTCGTTTTGCGACTTATCGCCAAGGATCTTCTGGAGAAGCTTTTGAATCATGGTAGCGGCAAAAGTACAATCCTTGTGCCACCTATGCGTTTAGAAACGGATGGCAGAATCAGTACTCTTCTTCGTTCCAAAGAAAGTCGTCATCGGAGGGGTAGTCTGGCCAAATCTCTTCGATGGATTCGTAGATCTCCGCCTCTTCCTCCTCAATGGCTTGGAGGTTTTCTACCACTTCCAAAGGAGCCCCCGTACGGATGGCGTAATCAATCAATTCGTCTTTGGTGGCGGGCCAAGGGGCGTCGCTCAGGTAGGAAGCCAATTCAAGTGTCCAGTACATAGGAAAATGCAAAAGTAATTTTGCGCAAATATATTCGTTTTCAAATGCTATGCAAGTTCTTTTTGCAAAGGATTAAGCAGTTGGTTTCCAAGGGATTTCTTCGGCCTTTAGATCCTGTGCAAACCAGCGAGATAGCGTGAAGAAATAGTCGCTCAAACGGTTTAAATAAGGGAGAATTTCAGCCGGTAGCGGGAGGGCGGTTTCGCGCAATTCGCCCTCGAGCTGGGTGCACCATCGTTCGGCGCGGCGGCAAACCGTTCGGGCAATGTGGGCATGACTAACCAGCGGGTGGCCTCCAGGAAGGACAAAATTCCGCAAAGGGGGCAAGTCGGCATCCATGCGGTCAATGCATGCCTCGAGACTCAAGACCCAGGAGGCATGGATGACAGGGAGCTTAGATTGCATGGCCTCATTGTCGTTGGCCATGTGCGAGCCGATGGAAAAGAGGTGAGACTGAATATCTTGTAATTCCGTCTGCAGGGAGGGCATGGCGGAGTCGCGTAGGAGGCCGACGTAGGCGTTGAGCTCATCCAATGTGCCATAGGCGTGCAGACGCAGGTCTGCTTTGGATACGCGCTGACCGCTGTATAAGCTCGTTTGACCGCTGTCCCCGGTTTTGGTGTAAATTTTCACAGTCCTAAGGTAACAGATTGCCGGCGTTTGTGTTCGGCGATTAAACCCGACGACCCTGGGCCGCGTCCAATGACCACGATGAAAAATTTCCTCCTGCTTAGTGCGTTTGGCCTTCTTTGGGCAAGTTGTCAACCCGAAGTTCCCGCTGACCCCATCGCGGAGTACCTCAATCTTCCGGCCACCCCATATGATTACACGCCGACGAATCTGCCTGAGCACTTTGCCCAAGCGAATGTTTTGGCGTCTGACAACACCCCGCTGACTAACCCCGTTACGGATGAAGGGGCTACGTTAGGCCGAGTCCTTTTTTACGACAAAAACCTGAGCGCCAACCGGACTCTTGCCTGCGCAAGTTGCCACCAACAGGGCCTGGGCTTTGGCGATAGTGCCCGCTTCAGTACGGGATTCGCAGGGGGAAAAACAGGACGCCATTCTATGGGTCTGAGCAACGCCCGGTTCTATGCCAATGGAGCTTTTTTTTGGGACGAACGCGCAGCCTCGCTGGAGGAGCAGGTGCTCATCCCAGTTCAGGACCCCATCGAAATGGGCATGTCTTTGGATAGCGTTGTGGCACGAGTGAACGCCTTGCCCTACTATGCCCCGTTGTTTGAATCTGCTTTTGGCAGTGAGGACATCACCGAAACAGGTATTCGAAATGCGTTGGCTCAGTTTGTTCGGAGCATCATGAGTTATTCCTCGCCATATGATCAAGGCCGGGCCCAAGTCAATACCCCCGGGGAGCCATTTCCCAATTTCACGGCCCAAGAAAATCAGGGCAAAGCACTCTTTTTTGGTATACCGCCCGGTCCCGGAGGCCCTCCCGTGCCGGGAGCCTGTGTCACCTGCCACGGCACGGAAGCGTTTACAGCGCCAGGACCACGGAACAATGGCTTGGATGCGGTCACAACCGATGCGGGAGTTGGTGGGGTAAACGGAAATCCGGCACAGCTTGGCCTCTTTAAGGTGCCCTCATTGCGCAATTTGACCGGCCGAGGCCCCTATATGCACGACGGCCGATTCGCCACTTTGGCCCAAGTGATTGATCATTACAGCACCGAGGTACAAGACCACCCCAACTTAAGTCCGCAGCTACGCGGCCCCAATGGAGATCCCGTAGTACCCAACTTTAGTGCAGCCCAAAAAGCCGCGTTGTTCGCTTTTTTGCAAACATTGGATGACGCTTCGCTGGCGAACGATGTGAAGTATGGTAATCCGTTTAAATAGGTGTGAGGAGCTAGAGAGCACGCGCTTCGCGCTGTAGCCTTTATGCTTAAACGTTTAGTCTCTTTTCCTCTCAAATTTTGCTGTGGAACTTCGCTGCGCGCCGGGACTTTCGGTTGTTTTGCCAAGCCCTCAAGCCTCAGTAAGCCCGTGCGCTGCTGCCCTCCATGTAGTTGACGAAGGCGCGGTTGGCCACGCGCGTGCCTCCAGGTGTGGGATAGTTGCCCGTGAAGTACCAGTCGCCCAAGTTTTCGGGGCAAGAGGCATGCAGATCCTCAATGGTCTGGTAGATGACCTTGACCTCGGCCTTGACACTGGAGGGAGTGAGCATTTGGGCAATTCGGTCCGAAATTTCCTCTGCGGTAAAGGGCGCATACACCGCCTTGGCCGCATTGACTTGCTCCTCCATGGGCTTCTCGAGTTCGGCCTTCGCCGCCGCCAAAGCGTCCGTCAAAACATGCCACATTCCGCGCTCTTCCAACAGGGAAACTGCAGCGCGGAAGGCGGCAAAATCGCCCAACTTCGCCATGTCGATGCCATAGCAATCCGGGTAGCGAATCTGAGGGGCAGATGACACAATGATGATGCGCTTTGGACCCAAGCGATCGAGCATCTTCAAAATGCTCTGCTTTAGAGTCGTACCGCGCACGATGCTGTCGTCGACGGCCACCACGGTGTCTTTGGGGGTAACGACATGGTAGGTGCTGTCGTAGACGTGGGAAACCATGTCCTCGCGTCCGGCATCTTCAGTGATGAAGGTGCGCAGTTTGACGTCTTTCCAGGCAATTTTTTCGAGGCGTGGGCGGCGCGTGAGAATGTGGCGGAGGTCTTCCGAGTTGTAGTTGGAACCCAAGGCCTTGACTTGCTCGATTTTGCGCTCATTCAGAGCATCTTCCACGCCTTTTAGGAGGCCATAGAAGGAAATTTCGGCCGTGTTGGGGATGAAGCTGAAGACGGTGTCGTCAAAATTTTGGTCCGCGGCATCCAACACACGATCGGCTAATCGGCGGCCCAATTCGAGACGCTCCTGGTAGATCGCTCCATCATTTCCGCGTGAGAAATAGATGCGTTCAAAAGAGCACGCGAGGCGCTCTTTGGGCTCGATTACCTTCTCAATCGACACGTCCCCATTGCGGCGAATCCAAATCATGTGGCCCGGAGGGACTTCGTGCACGTCTTCAAAGGCCACTCCAAAAGCAGTCTGAATGACAGGACGCTCGGAGGCCACGACTGCGACCTCATCGTCTACGTAGTAGTAGGCGGGCCGGATACCATGAGGATCGCGCAGCAAAAAGGCATCGCCTTGCCCGACCATTCCGCCCATGGCATATCCGCCGTCCCAGGGAGCGGCCGCTTTGCGCAAAACTCGAGGCAGTTGTAGGTTGTTCATTTGATGGACACTGCGCTCGGGCTTGGTCAAGCCGAATACCTCCTTCGCTTCTTTGTGAAGGCGCTCATTTTCCTTGTCGAGGAAGTGCCCAATTTTTTCCATCACCGTCACCGTGTCGGCCCGCTCCTTGGGGTGCTGTCCTAAGGAGATCAGTTCATCCACGAGCTCCTTGACATTGGTCATGTTGAAGTTGCCGGCGACGATGAGGTTGCGACTCATCCAGTTGCTTTGGCGCAAAAATGGATGGCAGGCCTCAATGGAGTTTCCGCCGTACGTTCCGTAGCGCAAGTGGCCCAAATACACCTCGCAAGCAAAGGCCAAGTTTTCTTTGACCCACTGAACATCTTTGAGGCGCTCCGGCTTTCCGTCGACTATCGTGTTGATGCGCGTTTGGATGCGGTGAAAAATATCCTGCATGGGTTTCGCCTCCACTGAGCGGTAGCGGGAGATGTAGCGCTGGCCTGGGGCCATGTCCAATTTGACCCCAGCCAATCCCGCGCCGTCTTGGCCGCGGTTGTGCTGCTTTTCCATCATGAGCACCATTTTGTTGAGGCCGTACAGGGCCGTCCCGTGCTTTTCCAGGTAGTGCCCAAGGGGTTTGCGGAGCCGTAGTAGGGCAATTCCGCACTCGTGGTGGATGGCGTCGCTCATCAGAGGGGATTCAAAGTACAAAGGTAGCGCTTCCCTATCTTCGCCCAAGACCCTCGATTCCTCGATCTATGCATTCTCAGCCCCTGGTGGTAGACATCCACACGCACATTCTTCCCGAGCACATTCCCCCCTTTGCGCAACGCTTTGGCTACGGGGGCTTTATCCACTTGGACCACCATTGCCCGGGGTGCGCACGCATGATGAAGGACGATCAGTTTTTCCGAGAAATCCAAGCGAATTGCTGGGACCCCGAGGTGCGCCTGGGCGAATGTGCGGTACATGGGGTGCACATGCAGGTGCTGTCCACCGTGCCGGTCATGTTTAGCTATTGGGCGCCCGCCAAAGACGCGTTAGAGGTCGCTCGATTTTTAAATGACCACATCGCCGACGTCGTGCAGCGCTATCCGGGTCGATTTGAAGGCCTGGGCACGCTTCCAATGCAAGACCCGGACCGTTCGATCCAAGAACTGGAGCGTTGCAAGGCCATCGGTTTGAAAGGCATCCAGATAGGTAGCCACATCAATGATTGGAATTTGGATGCGCCCGAACTCTTCCCCGTTTTCCAAGCCTGCGAGCGTTTGGGCATGGCTGTTTTCGTCCACCCATGGGATATGATGGGGACCCCAACGATGCCCAAATATTGGCTACCCTGGCTAGTCGGAATGCCGGCCGAATCCTCTCGGGCCTTGTGCTCTTTAATCTTCGGGGGCGTTTTGGAGCGGCTACCCGGGATGCGGGTGGCGATTGCCCACGGCGGCGGGAGCTTTCCGGCAACGTTGGGCCGCATCCAGCATGGATTTGATGTCCGACCGGACTTGTGTGCGGTGGACAACCCGATACCGCCGGCGTCGTATGTGGGTCGATTTTGGCTCGATAGCTTGGTCCATGACCCCAAAGCCTTGGACTTCATTACCAATATGATGGGCGAGGACAAGATTGCTCTGGGCAGCGACTATCCCTTTCCTCTTGGGGAATTGGAGCCGGGTAAGCTCATTCAGTCCATGGATTGGACGGGGGAGAAGAAAGCCAAAGTTTTGGGCCAAAACGCCCTCGACTGGTTGAATGGGCCGGCTTAAAGCCTGCTCAAATCACGTACAAACGCTTGGCTAAGTCCTCCCGGATGAGGCTCACTTTTCCATTGTGGCGGACCACGATCGACCCTTCAGGAGCCCCTGGGCCTAGCACATCCATTTCGGACTCCAAACGAAAGTTTAGGGCGTCTAACTGACTCAAGATTTCAGATGAATCGTCCGTCACGGATACCAGACGGCAATGCTGGCCGGTGCGAACGCGGGTCAAAGGATGGCCTTCATAGTCGGGCATTAAAAGGTCCACGGAAGGAATGGGATCGCCGTGTGGGTCAAATTTGGGAAACCCAAGGAATTCGTCCAGCTTTTCAACAAGCTTTTCGCTGCGGACATGTTCGAGCTGTTCCGCAATTTCATGGACTTCATTCCAATCAAATCCCAATGTTTTGGACAGGAAGACTTCCCAAATGCGGTGGCGGCGCAACAAGGAGATGGCAATGCGCTCTCCTAGGGGTGTCAGGCTTATGTGCCCGTATTTTTTGTAGTTAACCAGCCCTTTGGACTTCAACTTTTTAAGCATGGAGGTCACGCTTGGCGGAGCCACGTGGAGCTTTGCTGCGAGGTGGTTGGTTCCGATGTCGTCCCCGGTCATTTTAAACCGAAGGAGCATTTTGAGGTAGTCTTCCTCGTTTCGGGTAGCGCGATTCATTTTACAAAGCGGGGATCAGTGTCCATTGTGGTGCCGCACTTGGTGCAAGTCCGCAGCTGGGCATCGTTGTAATAGGTTTGAAAGTGCGGAAGGAAGTCCGTTTCGATGTTCTTTAATTCGAAGTATGCGGCATGCAAAGGGTGGTTGCACGTGTCACAAAACCACATCAGTCCGTCGGTGAATCCTTTGCCCGCCCGTTTGCGTTCAATCACCAATCCAATGCTTCCGGCTTCGCGGATGGGAGAGTGCGGTGTTCTCGCAGGGCATAGGAACATATCCCCGGCTTCAAGGGTGTGGTCCACCACGTGGCCATCTACTTGAGTGCGCACTGTGATGCGGCCCTCGAGCTGAAAAAAGAATTCATCCGTCTCATTGTAGTGGTAGTCTTTGCGGGCATTCGGCCCAGCGACTACCATGACGATGTAGTCCTCGGAATCGGGGCTGAGATTCTTGTTGCCTACTGGCGGGACAAGTTCATGTCGGTGTTCTTCGAGCCAGCGCTGGAAGTTGAAGGGTAGTAGCATGAGAACAAAATTAAACGCCCATAACACACCTGATTCACGCTGTGATAAAATAGTTAGTGAACGAGTTGTTTAATGAGTTTTCGGTACTATGTGTTGCATAGTACCAAATTTAAACTATATCTTTGTCAACATGAATACTGAAAATGCTCGGGCTCAAATGCGCAAAGGTGTGCTGGAGCTCTGCGTGCTTCGCGTCGTTCGCAAAGGGGAGGCCTACACCTCTGACCTCTCTGCGGCCCTGAAACAGGCGGACCTTCTTGTTGTCGAGGGAACCCTTTATCCCTTGCTCACACGCCTTAAAAATGCCGGATGGTTGGAGTACCGCTGGGAAGAGTCCAAGTCGGGCCCGCCCCGGAAGTACTACAAGCTGACCCCTAACGGGGAACGCCTCCTCGAAACACTCGATCAAGAGTGGAACCAATTTGTTCAAGCCGTTAACTCCCTGTAAATCATGAAAAAAACAATCGATATTAACCTAGGTGGCATGCGTTTCCATCTCGATGATGATGCCTACGAACGCGTCCATGCCTACCTCCATGCTTTGAGCAAACAGTTAGAAGGCACAGAGGGCCGGGATGAAATTCTTCAAGACATCGAATCTCGGTTGGCCGAGCTCTTCCACGAAAGCCTAACTCCCAGCAAGCAAGTCGTCACCTTGCGCGAGGTCGAATCTGCCATGGCGACGTTAGGCCAGCCCGAAGACTTTGGGGATGGACAACCACCCGCGTCGGAAACTCAGCACGAGTCGTCCGGATCGGGGGAAACCTATCGGTCTGTGGCTAAGCGGCTTTACCGCGAAACCGAGGACTACCATATAGGCGGCGTATGTGGGGGTTTGGGCGCCTATTTCCGTGTCGACCCCGCTATTTTTCGGGTTCTTTTTCTCCTGCTCTTCTTCGTTGGAGGGACGGGTATAATGGCCTACCTCATTCTTTGGATTGCCTTGCCGGCGGCGACAACGACCGCCGAAAAACTCGCCATGCGCGGAGAAGAGGTCACCGTGGAAAACATCAAAAAAGCGGTGGAGCAGGAGGCCCACCGTGTAAAAGATCGATTTCAAGCGGGCATCCGCGAAGTGAGCCCGCGGGCGCAGCGCGCCGGTCACCGGATAGGCGATGCGTTCACCCAAATCTTCGAGGGCATTCTCCGTGTTGTGGGCGTGCTATTGCGCATCGTCGGCTTCTTCCTCCTTGTGGCGTTGAGTGCCGTGGGCATCGCTCTGCTCGTCGTCGCGACCAACAAACTGAGTTGGGGCGCGGACTGGACCCAAGACAATGAGTTCTATATCATGATGCTTACCGTCTTACCCAGTGGCATGAGCATGACCGTGGTTTGGATCGCAACGATAGCCTCCATCGCAGGCATATTATTGGAACTTGGCGCATTGATTTTACGGTTCACATTCCGCGTGCATTTTGCCCGATCAACCTGGCGTGGGATTCATGGGGTAGCCATTCTGAGCTCCTTGGTCGGCGTATTAATTTGGGTCATCATGGGGGTCCAAATGGGTCTAGAATTCCGCGAGGAAGCCAGCCACATTGAGGCGATTGCCTTGGCTGAGGACCGCCAGGAATGGGTGCTCGACGTGGCGCTTTCGGAACGAACCACCTCCGATCAACAGGTCTCCCTCGGAGAATTTATGGATGGCCTTGAATTCTATTACGACGGCATTCAAGTCGATGTGAAGCAAAGCATGCGCCAATCGGCCAGCCTTGAGTGCTTGTCGGAAGCCTGGGGCCCAAACCGCCGTGCTGCCCGAAACAACGCGAACAATGTCCGCTATTCTGTGAATTTTGACGGGGATACGGTGCGTATTGAAGACCTGATTCATTTCCCCTTGGACGATCGGTTCCGTGGACAAAATGTGCGCTTTACGCTCTACCTCCCTGTGGGGCACAAGGTCTACATCACCGGAGCATGCTCGGACTATTTGGACCAAGTAGATAACCTCGAAAACATGTACGATTCCCGCATGGCAGGAAAGTTGTGGATGATGACGGAAGAAGGCCTCACCTTGTATGCCGAATCTAGTCTCTAAACCATGCGCACACTCCTTTGGGCGGCTCTGACCTTCAGCAGCCTCGCCACCTGGGCTCAAGCCCCATTCATAACCTACCACGCCGATTTGATGCGGGTATTGGGCAGCGATCAAGTGCAAGTAACGGCCGAAGTGCATTGGGAGGCTTTGCCTGATGATCTCGAGGATGCGCCCATCGCATGGCAATTTCCCAAAACCATTCCAGGTACCTACGCTACGGAGGATTATGGCAAATACATCAAGGACCTGGAGGCTTTTAAAGTCGATGGAAGCCGAATTAAAGTGCGTAAGAAAGGGAAAAACACCTACCAGTTGAGTGCTTTGCCCGATCGCATCACCTACCGTGTGAATGACACCTACGATGCGCACGTCCGGAAGAACCACATCTTTGAGCCGGCAGGAACCAACATTGCGGAACGCGAGAATTTCTTGCTGAACAATGCCGGCTTCTTTGGCTACTTCCCAGGCTATGAGCAGGAACCGGTAAATGTTCAATTGCACTATCCTGGAAACATGCTGGGGGTCAGTGCCCTACCGAGTCAGGTCGAGCAGGGGCCCGCCATGTACCTAGGGGACAACCGCATCCAATCCTTCAAAGCTCGGGACTACCACCACTTGATGGATTGCCCCATCATGGTTACCGTGCCGGATACCACCAGTTTTTACGTGGCAAACTGCAAGGTTACTATGAGCGTCTACAGCGAGAGCGGTCGCCCCTTGAGCGCGGCCATTTACGACGAGGTCAAGGTTTCCATGGAGGCCATTGCGTCCTTTCTGGGTGGGGAATTGCCTGTGGACAACTATGCCTTCCTGTTTTATATCAAGGATTACACAGAATTTCAGAGCTTGATCGAAGGTGACATTCAAGTGGGCAAGGCCATCAAGCTCTTGCGTCAAATCATTGGACAAGGATTCGGGGCCTTAGAGCATGGGAACTCTTCCACCTATTTCTTGCCCGATTTTGGAAACGACCTGGTGCTGGACCAAATCAAAGACGTTTGCATCCACGAATTCCTGCACATTCTAACCCCATTGGGCTTGCATTCGGAATGCATTGGCCAATTCAATTATGCCGATCCGGTCATGTCCCAGCATTTGTGGCTGTACGAAGGGGTGACCGAATACTTTGCGGGCCTCTCCCAAGTTCAGGGTGGGGTGATGACCGAAGAAGCGTATATCCAGTCCTTACTCGAAGGGAAAATCCGTTCGGCCAGCCGCTATCCCACAGAAAAAATGGCCTTCACGGAAATGAGTACCAACGTGTTGGAAAAACCTTGGAAGAAGCAATACGGACAAGTTTATCAGCGCGGCGCTGTGATGGCCGCCCTTTTGGATTTGGAAATCATGCACCTCACCCAAGGCGAAAAGACCTTGCTGGACGTGATCACCACCCTCAATGCACGCTACGGTGCCACCCAGTCTTTTGATGAGGCCACCTTTTTTGAGGTCTTTGTAGCAGAAGTCCACCCGGATTTAATGGACTTTTTCAACCGCTACGTGCGAGGCACAGAAGCCTTGCCCTTGAAGCGCAACTTGGCCTATGCGGGCTTCGATTATGTGCACAACGAATCCCGGTCGTTGCCCATCAACCCAACCAAATCCAAGAACCTTAAACTGTCCTTCTTGCCATTGGGTGCCGTGAAGGAGGTAAAAAAGGTGAAGGGTCCTCTGCCCTTTGCCGTGGAAAAGGGCGATCTGGTCTCCTTTGATGCGGCACAACTTTCCAGCCTAGCGGGGCCCCTTCCCGCTGAACTTCCCGTGGAAATTCGTGTCCAGCACGATGGACAATGGACCTCCACCTCGGTGGTACCTGAGCGCGAAGACGTTGTTTTGAAGCACCAAATCTTTGAACTCGACCAGCCGTCCGTCATACAGCAAGGACTGCGTTCTCTTTGGTTGGGCCGACAAATTGAGTAAATACTAGGTAACACCCGATTCTGCGTCCTACTTTTACGGCATGGCACGCATTTTAACGGGAATACAAAGTTCGGGACGTCAACATTTGGGCAATGTGCTTGGCGCTATTAAACCGGCCATCGCATTGGCGAATGATCCTAAAAATGACGCCTTCCTTTTCATCGCAGACTTGCACTCGTTGACGACGGTCAAGGATCCGATCGCCCGAAAGGAAAACCTGTTGGCCACCGCTGCGGCGTGGTTGGCCTGTGGTTTGGATCCGGAGAAAGTCGTTTTCTACGCCCAGAGCCACTTGCCCGAATGCACCGAGCTCACCTGGTACCTCAACTGCTTCACGCCTTTTCCTATGCTGGCCAATGCGCACAGCTTCAAGGATAAGTCCGACCGTCTGTCGGATGTGAATGCGGGCCTTTTTGATTATCCCGTGTTGATGGCTTCCGACATCCTATTGTACGATGCACATTTGGTGCCCGTTGGGAAGGATCAGCGTCAGCATTTGGAGATGACTCGCGACATGGCCGAGACCTTTAACCGCCAAACCGGCACGGAAACCTTTGTCATACCGGAAGCGCGCATTGACGAAGCGGTGATGACCATCCCTGGCACCGACGGCCAAAAAATGTCCAAGTCCTACGGCAATATTATCGACATCTTCTTGCCCGAAAAGGCGCTCAAAAAGCAGATCATGTCCATTGTGACGGACTCCACGCCCCTCGAAGAGCCTAAGGATCCCAGTACCTGCAACGTCGTGCAGCTCTACCGCCTCGTGGCCAGCCCGGCCCAAGTGGCGGAAATGGAAGCCCACTACCGCGCCGGGAACTACGGATACGGCCACGCGAAAACGGCCCTGTTGAACGTATTGCTCGAAGTTTTTGCGGAAGAGCGTGCCCGTTTTGACGCCTACATGGCCAACCCTCAAGCGGTCAACGAAGCGTTGGAGGTGGGGGCTGCAAAAGCCCGCCCCGTGGCCCAAGCCACCATAGCGCGCACCCGCGCAGCTTTGGGCTTCTAAAAATCTAGGAATTAGCGATTCCGGCGGAACTGCGCTTGAAGCGCTTCGCTGGGACCATGCCCGATAAACTGATCGGGGTAGCTTCTTCGAATGCACTGAACGTTGGGAATGGCATGTTCGGCCAGCCAAGTGCTCAACGCGGCGCCCGCTCCGCCAAGTGCTTGACCATCTTCCCAGACCATCCAGCGGTAGTGGTTTTTCGCAAAATAAGCCAGCATATCTGGGTTGATTGGCTTGGCCATGCGCAGGTCCACGACACTTTCGGTCGATTTGGCTTCGTGCAGTGCGTCAGCGATCACGGGCCCTAGGCAAAAGTGTACGGTTCCGGTGCCCCATTGAAGGATGTCCATTCGGCCTCGGCGTTCCAAAGCTGTAGGCAGGTTGGGTTCCGTTCCCTTGGGGTAGCGAATGATAGCCGGCCCTCCATAAGCCAGGGCCTCGCGAAGGGCCTCCTCTAGGGCTTCCCCGTTGCGGGGGGCCCAAATGGCGGTATTCGGAACGGATCGAAATAGCGCCAAATCAAATACTCCATGGTGCGTGCCCCCATCTTCACCGACGAGTCCAGCGCGGTCCAAACACAAAATGACCGGTAAATTTTGCAAAGCCACATCATGGATCCACTGGTCCACAGCCCTTTGCGAAAAGGTGCTATAGAGGTTAACCACGGGGCGCAACCCCGCTGCCGCCATGCCAGCCGCCTCCGTGACTACATGGCCTTCCGCGATGCCGCCATCAAAAAAGCGCTTGGGGAAAGCCTCTCGGAAGCGGTCCAAACTGCATCCCGGGGCCATGGCCGCGGTGAGGGCCACGATTCGGGCGTCACGTGCTGCGAGGGCAATGAGTGATTCGGCAAAATGCGTTTGGAAATGCTGGGGACCTGAAAGGGACTCAGACAGGCCTAGGCTGTCAAGCAGTGGGCGCCGTGTTTGGACGTGCAGAACCCGGGGACCCGATGCCTGGAGGGCATGCTCAAGGGCCGAGTGCAATTCGGGCATGTCGTGGCCATCAATAGGACCACCCATCCACGTCCAACCCAAAGATTGGATGAAGGCTTCATAGCGGCCGTTTTGATGCAGAGCACCGACGTTTTCTTCAATAGCCTGCCCGTTATCGTTGAGGATGAGAAGAACATCATCGCCCTGACTGCCAGCGTCGTTCATAGCTTCGAAGACCATGCCTCCGGTAAAGGCTCCATCGCCCACGACCGCCACACGACGTCGCTTTCGGCCTGTGAGGGCATCCGCTCGGGCAAAGCCTAGCAAGGCGGAAAGTGCTGTGCTCGAATGGCCTACGCCAAAGGCATCAAAGGGGGATTCATCGCGTTTGGGAAATCCGCTTGGCCCCGCGGGGGTCCGATTGGCATGGAAGACTTCGGCGCGATCCGTGAGTACTTTATGCCCGTACGCTTGGTGGCCAACGTCCCAAATCAGAATGTCTTCTGGGCAATGCAATAAAGCGTGCAACGCAACAGTCAATTCGGCCACACCCAAGCTGGAAGCCAGATGCCCGGCTTTGTCTTCCGTCGTTTCACGTAAAAAATTGCGCAGTGTGTGGGCCACCGTCGCCAAGGCATCGGGGCGCATACCGCGCAGCATCTCCAAAGAGGGAAGACTAGACATGGGCCAAAAGTACGCCCGCCTCGTTCATGAGTGGGGCTTTCTCCGAACAAAAACGCCGCCCTTGCGGGGCGGCGTTTAGCTAGGGAGCGAAGGTTTGGTCTTCGCATGGTAAGAGGCTAGGGTGCTAGAAGGCTCGGGCTGCGCCCTCAAGCCCTCAATCAGAGCTTATGCTCCTTGTTTTTCCCAATACCTCCGTGAACGGGCCACTTCGGTGAGGTACAGCATGACCGGCATGATGACCAAGGTCAAGAAGGTCGCAAACGTCAAACCAAAAATGACCGTCCAGCTGATGGGCCCCCAGAAAGCGACGTTGTCGCCCCCGAAGTAAATCTGGGGATTGTTCTCTGAAATCAACGTGAAGAAGTCAATGTTCATACCGGTGGCCAAGGGGATTAAGCCCAAGACGGTGGTGATGGCCGTTAACAAAACTGGACGCAAACGTGTGCGGCCGGCTTCGGCAAGCATGTTGGCTAGCTCTTGAACGGGCAGGCGAGCCTCTTCATCCAAGCCCAATTCAGCTTTGCGGCGATCGAACAATTGCCCAGCATAGTCTGCCAAAACAATCGCGTTGTTCACGACTACCCCAGCGAGGGAGATGATGCCGATCATGGTCATCACAATGATGAAGTCCATGCGGAAGAACAACAGACCTAGCAAAACCCCAATCAAGGACAAGATCACCGTGATCAAAATCAGGAAGGGGATGCGTGCCGAGTTGAACTGGCCGACGATGATCAGGAAGATCATAAATACGGCCCCCAACAAAGCCTTGGAAAGGAAGCTAAATTCCTTCGCTTGCTCTTCTTGCTGGCCCGTAAAGGACAGTGTCATGCCGCGTGGCACCTCGTAATTCGCCAAGAGCTCCTTAATCTCCCCAACAATCTGGGTGGGATTGGCCCCTTCTTGGACGCCAGAGTACAAGGTGATCACACGATCGAGCTCTTTGCGTTTTACGGCGGAGAAGGTGGAAGACTTGCTCGCGCTGGCCACGGCCGAAATGGGCACTTGTTTGATGCGGCCCGAACCTTGGTCCCGGAACGTGATCTTTTGGTTCATCAAACTCTCCAAATTGTATCGGTAGGCATCGTCAAAGCGCAAGTTGATGGGGTATTCGTCCTCATCGTCTTTAAAACGGCTAATCTCCTTACCAAAGAGGGATGTGCGCAACGCGTCGCCGATTTGACCGGTGGAGACTCCCAAAGAACGGGCCTTGGCTCGGTCAACGGTGATGGGCAATTCGGGCTTGCCGCTCTCAACGTCCAGCTTCAATTCGTCGTAGCCTTTGATCGGCGAGTTTTCGATCTCGCGCTTGACTTCCTGCGCAAAGGCCAAAACCTCTTCGTAGTTGCTTCCTGTCAATTCAATGTTGATTGGGGCGCCCTGAGGTGGGCCGTTTTGGTCCTTTTCAATGGCCACGACCGCCCCGGGAATGTTGGAGATATTGTCGCGCAGCAGATTCAGGACATCGGAGCTGCTTACGGGTTGGCCATCTTGGTCCAACCGGTACTTGGTTTCGCGGAAGGCTACCACGATTTTGGCTTTGTGAGGGGTGGGAACATTGGAGGGGCCCTCGCGGGGGTCACTCGTTCCTTTACCAACCTGCGCAATGATGGATTCCACCATGTAGTTATATGGTTGGCCATCCACCTCATAGGTAAATGTGGTCACCAATTCCGTTATCTCCTTTTCCAATTCCAAGGTCAAGGCATTGGTTGCCTCGATATCCGTTCCGACCGGAAGTTCGATGTAGATGTTGGCCAAGTTTGGCTCATTGTTGGGAAAGAAGAGAACCTTCGGGGGGAAAGCCGCCAACAAAAAGATCGACACAAAGAGGAGCCCCACGGTCCCCAAGAAGAACTTCCGGGCATTCTTGCCGCGGAGCGAAAATGCGACCACGCGGGAGTAAAACTGCTCCAAACGGGGAAGGGCGGACTTCTGGAAGTATTGGGTTCCAGGCTCAAAAATCCACAGATAGGTCAGGATGAGGATTCCGGCATACCCGAAGAGATTGGCTAATGTGGCTACAAACAAGGGCAATCCAACGGGGGTTCCCAGTGCCAGATAGATGGCCGTATGGGTGCCCAATCCGAGGACCGCGAGGATCGTGCCGATACGGGTCCACTTGGGTCGGTTGACGGTGTCCTCCTCCGTCTTCATGTAGCGTGCAGCCAGGGCCGGGTTGATGACCAAGGCGACAAACAACGACGATGAAAGGACGACAATCAGGGTATAGGGAAGGTATTTCATGAACTCCCCGATCAAGCCGGGCCAAAGGGCCAACGGCACAAAGGCGGCGAGGGTCGTTGCGGTAGAAGTGATGATGGGCATGGCCACTTCGGCGGCGCCCAATTTGGCTGCTTCGGTGGCTTTGTAACCACTACTCATAAATCGGTAGACGTTTTCTACGATGACAATGCCGTTGTCCACCAACATACCCAAGGCAAGAACCAGGGCAAACAAAACCATAAAGTTGAGTGTGACCCCCATGGAATTGAGGATAAAGAAGCTGAGCAACATGCTCAAGGGGATCGCGATGCCTACAAAAAGCGCATTCCGAAGACCCAAAAAGAAGGTCAAAACCAATACGACGAGCAAGACTCCGAAAATGATGGAGTTTTCGAGCTCGCTGACTTGGTTTTTGGTGCGCGTTGACTGATCGTTTGTGATGGAAATAAGCAGGTTGCTAGGGAAGTATTCCGCCTTGGCCGTCGTGACAATCTCGTTGATCGCTTTGGAAGCAAGAATGAGGTTCTCACCTGAACGCTTCTTGATGTCCAAGGTGACAACTGGGTCACTGTATTGCCGCGCATAGGATTCGCGGTCCACTTCGTCAAAGGCGACGGTGGCGACGTCGCGCAAATAGACGATGTCTTCTTTCTCCTGCTTGACAATGATATTTTCGATGTCGCGAAGGGACTCAAATTCCCCAAGGACGCGCACGTTTCGTCGGTAGCCATCGACAAGAAGGTCGCCGCCGGAAATGGACATGTTTTCGTTTTGGATGGCCCCAGCGATATCCCGGAAGGAGATATTCAAGGATTCCATCTTCTGATTGTCCACCATGATGCGAACCTCTTTGTCATCAATGCCGCGGATGTCCACGGAAGTGATGGCCGCCAAATCCTCAATTTCTTCCTTGAGGTACTCGGCGTAGTTCTTGAGCTGGTCGCTCGTGTATTCACCCGAAAGATTGATGTTCATAATCGGCAACAATTCACCGATGTTGAGGTCAAAAATGTTGGGGTCAGCAGGCAGGTCGTTCGGGAAGTCGGGGCTGGAGCGCGCGGCATCCACCTTGTCTTTCACCTTGCGCAGCGCCTCGGACACCTCGACATTGAAATTAAACTTCACCTCAATGGACGAATATCCTTGGATGGACGTAGACGAAATCTTGTCCACTCCGGAAATGCTGTTGATTTCCTTCTCGAGGGGACGCGTGATCAAACGCTCAATGTCCACAGGTGAGTTCCCTGGGTAGACGGTTCCCACATAAATGGTGGGTTGGGCAATCTCCGGGAAGCTCTCGGCAGGCATGGCGCGGTACGCCATCAGGCCGGCAATGAGGATAATGACCGTCAAGACCCCCACGGTTATGCGGTTGTTCACCGCCCAATCCGTGATGCCAAAACGGCGCATCATCGATGTATTCTGTTCTGACATGGCTTAGTAGAGTTTGACAATTTGGTCGGGCTGGACGGAGCGAATACCGCGGTCCACTACTTTATCGCCGGGGGCAACCCCAGACTTCACTTCGGTGAACTCATCATTGGAAACACCCAAGACCAAGTCACGTCGGGCAATTCTACCTAATTCGCCTTCCTGCACGTAGACGTAGGTGTAGTTCATCCCCTTAGTATCCTGCAGAATCAAGCGGTTCGGGATGGTGATAGCGCTTTCCGTGCTGTAATCTTTCAAAGCAACCGAAGCCATCATATTGGCTTTGAGGTTTTGATTCTTGGGCAGCTCCACGGTCACGCCGAAGGTGCGGCTGCCGGGGTTGATGTAGTTGCCGACTTGGCCAACGTTCCCTTCCAAGGTGAGCTGTATGGCCGAAAAATTCATGACTACGCCATCTCCTTTTTCGATGCGCTGGATGTAGGTTTCGGGAACCTGCATTTCGAGGCGGAGGCCGCCGTTGCCAACGAGGCGAACCATGGGCATGCCGGGCGCGCCGTATTCACCTTCCTTCGCAAACACTTGATCCACAACACCATCAAAGGGGGCAGAAATCGTCGTCATGGACACCTGCTTTTGAACGGCGCTGAGGCGCTTTTGGAGGGCTTCAAATTGTGTTTTGGCCTGGAGATACTGCACTTCACTGCCAATCTTTTGGTTCCAGAGACGCTCTTGCTTTTCAAATACCGACTTGGCCAATTCCAATTGGGTTTTCACTTCGGCCAAGTTGGCTTGCGCCATGGAGCCGTCCAGCGAGACCAAGACTTGGCCAGCGCGTACGCGCTCCCCGCCTTTGACCGTAACCCGGGCAATGCTTCCTGCCATTTCGGGGTACAATGTGACAGACTTGTCCGACATGACGGTACCGTATACCTGGAAGGCGTGATCGAAGGCCCCTTGGGCGATGTCAAGCGTGGTCACGCTCGCAAAGCTTCGCGTGCTATCAAACGAGGCGAGCTGAAGGTCCACATCAGCCAGCTGGGCTTTGAGGTCTTCAATCACTGCCGACAGGGAATCGCGGCGCGCGTTCAATTGATCGACCGGGGTGGTTTCGGGCGTACTGCAGGAGGCAAAAATCGCCGCCACGAGCATAAAAAGAGACAGGTTTTTCATGGGATTATTCGAGAGTTTGAAGGTTGTAAGCGCCCATAGACTTCTCTAAGGCGACGCGTTTATTGAGGGCATTGTTGGCCGCTTGCAACATGGCGGCAACACTTTGTTGGTATTGGGAAGAGGCCTGGCTGTAATCCATGCTCGAAGCCACCCCTTCGATGAGCTTCACTTCGGTGTTCTTCATGACCCGCTGCGAAAGGGAAACGTTTTGGACTTGAATTTGGTAGACCTTGAGAGCGTTGGCATAATCGGCCCGTGCTTGGGCGTGTTGAAGGGTCAGGGCGTTTTCGGTGTTGGCCAAAAGGATATCCAACTCTTGCAGCTTGATGAATTGCTCCTGCACGCGGGCAATTTTCCGACCAGAGCTAAAAAGCGGCACCTGAGCAGACAAGTTCCAGGATTGGAACGTCGCATTGTTCGCAGAAACGCCGTTGGGGTCAAACACATTGGCCGACTCACTGACAAATTGGCGATTGAATCCATATCCCGCATAAAGCTTGGGCAAGAACTGCATTTTCTCATTTTGGAGGTTGAGGTATTGGCCCTTCCGGTTGGTGCTTAATTGGCGGTAGTCAATGTGATTTTGCACTTCAAAGGGAACGCCAAGTAGGGCTTGACCGCTTTCTGCGAGCACGAGGAGATTTTCCAGCGAGGTGGTCAAATGCAATGCGGTCTCTGGCGCCATTCCGCACTGAAGTTTGAGGAGCTGCTCGGCAATCTGGCTCTGGCTTTCCAGGTTGGCCACATTGGCTTCCAAATTGTGGTAGACAATAGAGAGTTGATCCACGTCATCTTCGGAGACAAAGCCTTCGCCTTGCATCGCTTGGAGATTCTTCAAAGTGGAGGCTGTATTGGCCAAGGTGGCCTGGAGAGCCGTCAGGTTTTCCCCTAAAATGACGCGCAGGTGGTAGGCTTGCGCCACTTGTTCCCGCACATCGATGGTCGCTTTTTCGTAGGAGTCCGCCGCCATGTCGCGCAAGACATTGGTGGCGAGGAGGGCCACAATGTAGGAGCCGTCGAACACGAGTTGATTCACCGACAATCCGGCGACCGAATTGTATCGGGTGCCAAATTGCAATTTGTCAATAACCCCATCTTGGTTGATGTCAAAGAATTGCGCAGGCAATTCGATGTTGTCGGTGTAATTGCCGCCCATGCTCACCGAGGGCAGGCCCAAGGCAATATTCTGGATCAAGACTTTTTCGGCGGCCTTCTTTTCAAGGGATTGGACGCGAATCTGGGCATTGTGTTCCAGGGCATAGGAAATGGCCTGATCCAACGACAGATCCATGCGCTGTTGCCCCAAGGCGGACAGGCTACCCATGGCTAGAGCCAAGAGGAGGAAGCTACGTTTCATTTGGTTTTGGGAGATTGGAGTTCTTGTAAATACGCGAGTCCCTGCGCAGTGGCAATGGATCGAATGTGCATGAGAAGACTGTAATGAAGCAGCTCGCCACGAGGTCCGGGATCATCCCCCATGTCGGGGTCTTCCATGATGCCGACCATCGTATTGTAGCGGATCAAGGCCACGTGGGCGATTTGAAGGTCCTCTCGAAAAAGTTTTTGCTGGATGCCGCGTTCCAAATTTTTGGTCGTGGCCTGAATCATCATGGTACGGCGGGCATGCATGACCCAGTCGTAGGTTTCGGGGTGGTATTTTTTTAGGGGGAAGAGTAAGCGGGTGCCGTAATTCTTCAGGACCTCTTGTTGGATGCGTTGTACTTCAAACAACTCGTCAATGGCATTTTCAAAGATGCTCGCTTGCTCGATGAATTGCTTGGACTTCACCGCAAAAAGGTATTTAGCGGCTTGGTCCACGAGGTCTGACTTGTTGCTAAAGAAGGTGTAGAGCGTTTTCTTGCTCATGGCCAACTCGCGCGACACATCGTCCATATTGACCGCACGAAGGCCAAAGCGTTGGAAGAGTTCCATCGCTCGGGTGAGGATACTATGTCGGGGGTCGTTTTCCATAGGTCGTAGGCACGTGGCGCCTTCGGGGTGGCAAAGGTCGTGCCATTTTACCCATTGGAAACATTTAGTGTGTAAAAATGTTTCCTGGAAAGTGAAAAAAAGCGAATATTTTTTGATTTAACCCCCTTGAAAGTCCCCCACCGGTGGGCGCAGACTGGGAATATTTGTCCATTTTTGCAATGAAAGTCCCATTTTGCATCATACATCATGCCAACACATTCGGTTTCTGACATTCTTCGCGCTCCGGCTATGGGAGCGACGATTCAACTCAAGGGATGGGTTCGGACCTTCCGATCCAATCGCTTCTTAGCCTTGAATGACGGAAGCTGTCAGGCGAGCATTCAATGCGTGGTGGACTTTGAGGCATTCCCTGAAGCCCTGCTCCGTCGCGTAACGACGGGGGCCAGTGTGGCGGTGGTTGGAGAACTCGTACCAAGCCAAGGAAGTGGCCAGGCTGTGGAGGTGGCGGTCAAGACCCTCGAGGTTTTGGGCGACTGCCCGGCCGATAGTTATCCGCTGCAGCCCAAGCGCCATTCCCTGGAGTTCCTTCGAGAGATTGCGCATTTGCGCATGCGCACCAACACGTTTGGCGCGGTCATGCGGGTTCGCCATGCAGCTGCGTTTGCCGTGCACGAGTTTTTTAACCAGCAGGGGTTCTTTTACCTCAACACACCCATCATTACCGCGAGTGACGCGGAGGGAGCCGGAGAGTTATTCCGAGTGACCACGCTTCCCGCCGACGGCGCCCCGAAAAATGACGAAGGCCTCACGGACTTCCGCCAAGATTTCTTCGAAAAGCCCACCAACTTGACGGTCAGTGGCCAATTGGAAGGGGAATTGGGGGCGATGGCTCTGGGAAAAATTTACACGTTTGGTCCCACCTTCCGTGCAGAGAACTCCAACACCACACGGCACCTCAGTGAATTTTGGATGATTGAGCCGGAAATGGCCTTCCACGACCTGGCCGACAATATGGATTTGGCGGAGGCCTTCTGCAAGCACATCATCAAAGCAGTCATGGAGCGCTGCCAGGAAGATTTGGCCTTTTTGGACCAGCGCCTGGAGCAGGAGGAGAAAAGCAAACCTCAAGCGCAGCGAGCGGAACAAGGCTTGCTTGAAAAGCTTCAGTTTGTGCTCGACAATCCCTTTGTTCGATGCACCTACACCGAGGCCATTGATATCCTCAAAGAGTCCAAACCCAACAAAAAAGGGCAATTCAAGTATCCGATCGAGACTTGGGGAGCAGACCTCCAATCTGAACATGAGCGCTTCCTCGTCGAAAAGCACTTTAAGTCCCCCGTGATCTTGTTTGATTACCCTGCGAAAATCAAAGCATTTTACATGCGGCTGAACGAAGACGGCCAAACGGTTCGCGCCATGGATGTTCTTTTCCCCGGTATTGGTGAAATCGTCGGAGGAAGTCAACGCGAGGAGCGTCACGACGTGTTGGTCGAAAAAATGAAGGCGGTCGGCATTGATCCGGAGCACCTCGACTGGTACTTGGACACCCGCAAGTTTGGCACCTGTGTGCACAGTGGATTTGGCCTGGGCTTTGAGCGCATGGTCCAATTTGTCACAGGCATGGGCAACATCCGCGACGTCATTCCCTTTCCTCGAACGCCCGGCAACGCCGAATTCTGATTCACACCATGCTCAAGCAATCGCTCAGCCAACGGCTACAACAAAAGCTTTCGCCGCAGCAGATTCAACTGATGAAGTTGATTCAGCTGCCTACGCAGGCTTTGGAGGAGCGTATTCAGGAGGAAATGGAAGTGAATCCAGCCCTAGAGGAAGGGATGGATTCGCCTGAGCCCGCGGATGATTTGAGCAACGAATGGGAAGAAGAGGGGGGTCAAGAGGACTACGATCCGATGGACGACTACCTGAACGACGACGACATCCCGGACTATAAGTTGCAATCCAACAATTTTTCTGCGGACGACGAAGCCTATGAAGCGCCCGTGGTCGTAGGCAAGGACATGAGCGATTTGCTCAAAGAACAGCTCGCCATGCGCTCACTGGCGCCCCAGAAGGAAGCGTTGTGCAAATACCTTATCGGCACGCTGGAGGACGATGGCTATCTACGCAGGGAGCTGGTCGACATTGTCGATGACTTGGCCTTTTCCCTGGGTATTTTCATCGAAGTTCGGGAGCTGGAGGAGGCCTTGTACGTCATTCAAGGCATGGAGCCGGCAGGTGTCGGGGCCCGAGATTTGCAAGAGTGCTTGCTGATCCAACTTCAGATGCGCTCAGGAGCGACGGCAGCCTTGGCCAAGACCGTGGTTACGGAACATTTTGATGCACTGGCCAAGCGCCACTACAGCAAAATGATGGCCCAGTTGGATATCACAGAGGAAGAGTTAAAAGCGGTCCTGGACGAAATTGGGCGGTTGAATCCCAAGCCAGGGCACACGGCCGAAACGGGCAGCCACGCCACCCAAACCGTGATTCCCGACTATGTCATTCAAGTCGTGGACGACCAGTTGGAATTGCGCTTGAATGGCCGGAACGCGCCCGAACTCAATGTGTCCCGTGAGTACAAGGACATGCTGCAGCACTACAAAAAGGCGAAGCAGTTTGGTTCAGAACAAGAAAAGGAGGCCTTTCAATTTGTCAAGCAAAAGTTGGATTCGGCGAAGTGGTTTATCGACGCCATCAAACAGCGCCAACAAACGTTGATTTTAACGATGTCCGCCATCATGCGCTTTCAAGAGGAGTATTTCCTGACGGGCGATGAACGCAAGTTGAAGCCGATGATTTTAAAGGACATTGCGGACGAAGTCGGGATGGATATTTCGACCGTCAGCCGGGTTGCGAGCAACAAATACGTTCAGACGCCTTTTGGGACCTTTTTGATTAAAAATTTCTTTAGTGAATCGATGCTGAATTCAGAGGGGGAGGAGGTGTCTACCCGCGAAATCAAAAAGATTCTAGAGGACAGCATTTCGGAGGAAGATTCTCGGGATCCTCTGACGGATGATGCCCTCGCTAAACTCCTCAAAGACAAGGGCTACCCGATTGCGCGCCGCACCGTGGCGAAGTACCGCGAACAACTCGGAATTCCCGTGGCGCGCTTGCGCAAAACACTTTAAATACGGCGTTCAATCAATCGCATGCCACATTCGGTGGATTTGTGCGAGAAGTCCGAACCAAACACCTATTTTCGTAAGGCTGAAAAATATCTTTCGTATGAAACGTCTATTGTTTGCCTTTTTGTTGGGCGCCCTTTTTCTTCCCTTCCAAGCGGAAGCTTCACACATTCTAGGTGGGGACATCCAGTACAAATACGTGGGGGACTCCACAGGAGTAACGGGTCAATACCGCATAAAATTGGTGATCTACCGGGAGCAGTCCGGTGTGGGATTGGGTACGGCTCAAACTGTGACCATCAACGCGCCCAGTTGCAATTTGACCACCAACGTAACGTGTAGCCTCGCTCAACCAGAGTTCAGTGCGGCCTCACTTGGTGCCTACGATTGTATTCCTCAGGGCACGAGTGGTTCCTTCTTCAGCCCCATGGTCAATATCTACGTAGGGTATGTCACGCTCACTCAAATCTGCAACGATTACGTCATGTATTGGCAGTCCTGCTGCCGTCCTTTCGGCGTCACCGGAATCGCCAACTCGTCAGGTGCTGGGTTCTACTTTGAGGCGGAACTCAACAACACTTTGGGATATAATTCAGCCCCCGCCTTTGTATCGGTTCCTTTGAGCTATATCTGCACGGGCGGATACATCAACTACCTTCAAAACGCCTATGAAAAGGATGGCGATTCCATCAATTACGAATTAATCCCCGCACGTGAGTTTGCATGGGGAAATGGTGGTGTCAGCGTTGGGTATGCCGCCGGATTTACCTATCTGCAGCCCATCCACACCGATCCAGCTGGACCATTCACCTTGAACACCCAAACAGGTAACATCACGTTCATTGCGAATACGCAGGAAACATCGGTGATAGCCATTCGCGTCAATGAATACCGTTTTGACTCGACCTATTTATTCTGGGAGAAAGTGGGATCGTCCAACCGAGAAATTCAGGTTTCGGTCGCGGCCAACTGTAACCCAATTGTGAACCAAGGGGTGAAGCTGGACCAAAACGCTCCGGGCGTGACACTTCGTCCTGACGGCAAGCAGCAGGTGGAATACAAGTGTTTGGATTCCACGGTAATGCTCTACTTCACCTTGTCTGTTGAGGTGGTGTCCATTTCTTCTGATGGTTCGGATTTCCGACTAACGGCGCCGAATGGTCAGCCTATTCCCATTCAAAAACTCGTTCCTTTCCCCAACGTAAACGGCGAAACGGACTCCATGCGAGTCAAGCTCTTTAAGCCGTTGTCCATGAATGGGGAATACTACCTCTATTCCAAAGTGGGCAATGACGGCAATACGCTTTTGAACAAGTGTGGAAAGGCCATGGATGAGTTTGATACTATTGTTCTCTTGGTGAATGACTGTGTCAACCTGGACATGCAGTTGACCAATGTGTCCATCGACGAAGACAAGCGCCCGCACATCTACTGGAAAATTGATCCAGCCACATTCCCATCCTTCCTATTCAACAACTTCCGCATTTACCGTTCAGGAGACGGCGGAGCAAACTGGAATCAAATCACGTCATTGACCGATTCGGCCCAGCGCGATTGGGTGGACAATACCTTGGGTGCCGCAGATGTCGACGGGAAATCCTATCGATACTATGTCGAAGCGATTATCAATGGTTTGCAACAGCCGCCGACCAATAAAGTCAAGAGCATTTGGCTGCGCGGAGACATGAGCAACACGGCATCGATTCCATCGGTCTGGACGGATTACAATGGGTGGAACAATCCCATGTACCAAGTGGAATTTGGCCGAGGTATCGCTGGTCAGCCTGGAGTCTACATCTGGGAGGATTACGGCGCATCACAGCTCGATACGTTTGTCACGGTAGAGTACCCCAACTTGCCCCCGGGCCAATACTCGATCCGCGTCCGCACCCACAATCCGACCCGTTTGCAGGACACGGCTTATTCCAACTGGATTGAGTTTGGTGAGCCCGTTCCCCCGATCCCTCCGATTGATACGGTGATTGTACCCAACGTGGTGACGCCGAACGGCGACGGTGTCAATGATGGCTTCCGCATTCAGGGGGCGATGAGTTACTCATCTGGGCGCTACTTAATGATCATGAACCGCTACGGTAAGGTGGTCTACGAGAACGATGCCTACGACAACGCCAATCCTTGGAAAGGCGAAGACAACCGCGGGAATAAATTGGCCGACGGCGTGTACTTCTACATCCTTCGCTTGGATGACAACCCCAACAGTGCGCACCTCGAATTGACGGGTAACGTGACCCTACTTTCGAACTAAGCAAATTCACACTGTACCTTCAAGGCCGCCTCGTGAACGCGAGGCGGCCTTTTTTGTTGAGAGAATCGTATGGAACGCTTGGACCGCATCAAACAGCTGCTGAGAACCCTGCCTGAAAAGCCTGGGGTCTACAAGCATTTGGACAAAGACGGCGGGATTCTCTACATCGGCAAGGCCAAAAACCTCAAAAAACGGGTCAGTAGCTACTTCAGCAAAACCCATGACGAAGCGCGCTTGCGCATGCTGGTTCGACGCGTAGTGTCCATTGACGTCATTGTCACGGAGACGGAATACGACGCGCTTCTGCTCGAAAACACCCTCATTAAGCAGCATCAGCCTTGGTACAACATCAACCTGAAGGACGGAAAGACCTATCCCTGGATTTGCATCAAGAAGGAGCGTTTCCCGCGGGTCTTTAGTACGCGTCAGCGCATTGAGGATGGCAGCGAGTACTTCGGCCCCTATCCCTCAGGGCGGATGCTGGGGACCTTGTTGGATTTGATTCGACAACTCTATCCATTGCGAACGTGTGCCTTGAATCTCTCGGAATCGGCCGTCGATGCCGGGAAGTATCGGGTGTGCTTGGAATACCAAATGCACAACTGCCTAGGACCCTGTGAAGCACGCCAAACGGAAGCTGCCTACATGGAGGACATCGCATCCGTGCGGAAGCTCCTAAAGGGCGAGTGGTCCGCCATCAAGCAACGGTTGCACGGCCAAATGATGATGCATGCGGCCAAACAAGAGTTTGAACTAGCCCAGGCCTGCAAGGAGAAGTTGGACCACTTGGAAAAGTACCAAGCCAAAAGCACCGTGCTCAATCCTGCCGTGGGCGAAGTTGATGTGTACTCGGTGATCGACGATGTCGAGTACGGGTATGTCAACTTCCTGATGGTTCGAGAGGGGGCGGTACTTCAATCGTATACCTTGGAGTTGAAGAAGAAAATGGAGGAGACGCCGGCCGAAATGCTCGAGTTGGCCATCCCAGAAATTCGCTTGCGTTTTGGGTCCGACGCAAAAATGCTCCTCCTTTCCCACGACGTCGAATTGGATTTGGCCGGGGTTCAATTCCAGGTTCCACAGCGCGGCGATAAGGCCGCGGTCGTTGCCCTATCCCAACGCAATGCCCGAGCCCAGCGTTTGGAACGCCTGAAGAACATGCAAATTGTTGATCCGGATCGCCATGTCAATCGGATTTTGGCACAAATGAAGCAGGACCTTCGCCTGTCGGAAGAACCCCAGCACATAGAGTGCTTTGACAACTCGAACATTCAGGGCACGCATCCGGTGAGTGCCTGTGTCGTGTTTAAAAATGCGAAGCCCGCCAAAAAGGAATACCGCCATTTCAATGTGAAAACCGTGCAAGGGCCCGACGACTTTGCTACGATGGAAGAGGTGGTGTACCGGCGCTACAAACGCATGATGGACGAAGGCCAATCGCTACCCCAGCTCATCTTGATTGATGGGGGAAAAGGGCAACTGAGTGCGGCGGTGGAGGCACTGAATAAACTAGGCTTACGGGGCAAAATCGCCATTCTTGGTATCGCCAAACGCTTGGAGGAACTCTACTTCCCAGGGGATTCCGTGCCTTTGTACCTAGATAAGCGTTCCGAAACGCTTAAAGTCTTACAACAGGCGCGAAACGAGGCACACCGCTTTGGCATCACGTTCCACCGAAACAAGCGAAGCAAGGCGAGTATTGGCTCGGCACTCGAGGCCATCCCGGGTGTAGGTCCGGCTACGATCGAAGTATTATTGAAGACCTTTAAGTCGGCAGCAGGAGTCAAAAGGGCGAGTGCCGAAGCGCTGGAAAATGCAGTGGGGCCTGCAAAGGCCAAAAAGGTCATGGCCTGGGTGGCGGAGACTTCCGCGAAGCCGACCACCTAGTCCTTCGGGGGATAGGTCACGCGAATGCCATCCAAGGGTTTTCGGGAAATATTCGGAACGGTGGCGTCCAAGGCGGCGTAGCCGACCGGCAAGAGTAGATAGGGTTTTTCGTGGCTCGGACGGTTCAACAGATCCTGCAGAAAATTCATCGGACTGGGGGTATGCGTCAAAGTGGCAAGACCCGCTTCGTGTATGGCGGCAATGAGCATTCCACAAGCAATCCCAACGGATTCGGACACGTAGTAGTTTTTCCGGACCTCTCCGTCGGGGCGGACGTCCTGGACATGCTTAAAGACGACAATAAGCCAGGGGGCCGTTTCCAAAAAGGGCTTTTCCCAATCCGTCCCAATGGGGGCCAAATCCTCCAGCCAGCTGTCAGGAGCACGACCCGCGTAGAACGCCTTTTCTTCCTCTTCCGCAGCTTCACGAATTCGCCGTTTTAGCCCGGGATCTGATACGGCACAAAAGGTCCAAGGTTGTTTATTTGCCCCTGACGGAGCGGTTCCTGCCGTAGCAATGAGGGCGTCAATCACCTCGGAGGAGATCGGAGTGTCCCGAAAAAATCGCACTGATCGGCGGGCTTCCCAGCGCGCCCAGGTTTCCTTTGCCCGCGCGGCCACCTCTTCCGGAGAGCGCTCCTCCATGCGGAAAGGAATGTGCCCGACTGCCATCGGATTACAGGCCCTTTAGTTGGCCATCCTCCAGGGGAAGGATGCGGCGTGCGCGGTCAATCACGCGTTGGTCGTGGGTGGAAAAAATAAAGGTGGTTTTTTCCTTTTCGTTTAAGGCCGCCATGATGTCTAGAAGGGTTTCCGTGGACTTGGAATCCAAGTTTGCCGTGGGCTCGTCAGCGAGGACGAAGCGGGGACGGCTTGCCAGGGCGCGGGCAACGGCTACCCGTTGCTGCTGGCCTCCCGACAATTGGTTGGGGCGGTTGTGGGCGCGGTCCGCCAATCCAACGGCTTCGAGGAGCTCCATGGCTCGGGCATCGCGCTCCTTTTTACTGACCCCTTGAAGCTCCAAAATAAATCCGGTGTTTTCGAGGGCCGTCAGGACGGGAATGAGGTTGTAGGCCTGAAATACAAAGCCGATATGTTGGAGGCGAAAGTCAATGAGATCCCGGTCTTTGAGATCCACGATGTTGACCCCGTCGATGCGAATGTGGCCCTGATTGGGACGGTCCAAGCCCCCAATGGCGTTAAGCAGGGTCGTCTTGCCGCATCCAGACGGGCCCACGATGGCCGTGAATTCCCCTTCCTCGAAGGAGGTGCTTACGCCATGTATGGCGGTCACTGTACCGGCTTGCGATTCGTATACTTTGACGACGTTTTGAAGTTCAATGAGGGCCATAGGGTCAAAAATTAAAGCACACGCATGCTTTCGATCGGGTTTAATTTAAGGGCTTTCCGCGCCGGATATAGGGCAGAAAGAAAAGCGAGAATAAAAACGAGCGCGGCAATGGGCAAGTAGAACTCGGGCACGGTGATCGGGTAGATGGTGGATTCCATTCCAAATTCGGCCAAGCCTTTCTCGACCCCTTTGAGTGTGATGCCTGTGCGCGATGTGACGGCCAAGGTGCCATGGCCCAGGGCCAAACCGATTGGCAAGCCGGCAAAACTCAGAAGGAGGGTTTCGGTCACGATGAGGAAGAAAAGACGGCGCTTGTTCATCCCTACCGCCATGAGCATGCCCAACTCGCGTGTTCGCTCCAAAATCGCCATGAGCATAGTATTGAGGATGCCGAACGCCATGGCCAGCAAAATGATGGTCATGAAGAGCAAGAGGGACTGTGCCATGATTTCATCGGCGTAGCCCAATTCGGGGCTGATGCTTCGCCATTCCTTGATCACTAACGGGGTAGAGTGCCGCTCCAGGGTCGCGAGAGATTCGATGCGACTTTGGATGAACCCTTGGTGCAAGCGCAGGCTGTCCTGCATTCGGAGTTGGTTCACAGTATGATCCATGGAATAGGGGTCCTGAACGCGGAAATTCACTTGGTGGGCGACGGGGAATTCACGGCCCAAAAGAGTGGAATCCAACATACCCATTTGCGAGGCGATATTCCATGCGGGGACATAGAGCATGGTCTCTTCCAGCAAATTAGAGGCCCCATCATAGAGACCCACCACATAAAAGAGCGCGCTGTGCACCTCGCCGGCCAAATCTTGGAAAGTCAAGACCACTCGGTCATCCACGTCGACCTCCAAGCGGCGAGCCAGTTCTTCCCCAAGGACGATTTCGTCCGCCTCGCGTGCGCCCAGGAAGGTGCCGGCTGTGATCGTGCGGGCGGCCTTGAATACGGCCTGCTCTGCCTCCGGATACACCCCTAGAACCAGGGCAGGGGCCGCGCCAGAGCCACTTTGAATCATGGCCTGCAGCACCAATCGGGGAGCTACGGCCGTAACCGCCGTGTCGCGCGATATATTTTCCAGGACAGTTGCAAGTTGCGGGATGAGTGCTGCGGCCTCAGGGGAGGCCTCATACGCCGCCGACGTAATGCGTCCGTGGCCCACATTGTCGTCAAGAAGACTGACGGTTCGGGCGTCGTTGAGCCCGGTGGCCCAGCCCATCATAAAAATGCCGGCCCATACGCCCAAGGCCATCGAGCCGATGACCACAATGGAGCGCCAAGGGCTGCGCCAAATGTTGCGCCAGGCCATGCGAATTGTACTCATATCAGCGGTGAATGGCAGGAGATTTATACACGACGTAGATGGGCCATAGGCTCGCAAGGAGGGTCAAGCTGAGGACAATGGCTCCATGGGTCCAGGTGATGGACCAATCCATGGAGGGAGGCAGAACGGGTTCCCACCCCTGTTGCTCCATGGCTTGCGCAATGTCGCCCAGGAGACGGAGTGGCCGGACATGGAAGTAGTATACGACCCCTCGCCCCATGGCGGTACCGGCGGCGGCCCCGAGCAGGCCCATGAGTAGCGCTTCGGTGAAGACCATGCCAGCCAAAATAGGGCGTTTGACCCCCAAGGCAATTTGCATGGTGAATTCCCGTTGGCGCTCGTTGGCCAACATAATCATCGTCCCCAAGAGCCCAAAGGAGATGACTACGTAGAGAATAAATAGGATAACAATGCCTCCCGCAGAATCCGCTTGAATGGCTTGCTGCAATTCGGGCATGCGCTCCTCCCAGGAGGTCCATGAAGCATAGTCCATGGGGTGCTGCTGTGAAAGGTCGGCCGCCGCTCGCATGGATTCACCCGGATTTTTGGGGGTGATCATGACCGTCCCCCACATGCCGTAGGCGCCGCTGTAGGCTTGGGCATCTTCAAGTCGCATGACCGCGACGCGTTTTTCGAGTTCGGGATTTCCCAGGCGGAGGGTCCCTGCGACGATCATCAAATCGCTGGCCATGGAGCCTTGGTAGCCTTGCCCCATGCCGACCAGGGTGTCCCCAATTCGGGCGTCGAGGGATTCGGCGAGGTAGCGCCCTAGCCAAACAGGGAAGGGACCATGGCGGGGAGCGTCCAAGGTTCCATCCATCAGTCGGGTGGCCCAAAAGTCCCTATCCTCCCGGGTAAAGTCTACGCCTGTCCATTGGGCCACGCCGCTTTCTTTTCCATGACTAAGGAGGGTAAAGCCTGCTAGGCGCGGGGTGGCGGAGGCGACGTTGGGGTCGGCGGTGACGGCCTCGAGCCAGCGGGGATCTTCGACCATGGCCACATCCAAATTTTGGGAGGGCCAATAGGTGCTGTCAGCGACTTGAACATAGCCGGCCATTCCACCGACTACCGTGTGAATCATGTGGCCATAGATGCCTAGCTGCAAGCTGCGAATCAAAATCGCAAAAAAGAGGGCAAAGGCGACCGCGGCCGCCGTGATGGCACTTCTTCGTCGATTGCGGCCTAGGTTTCGCCAGGCTAAACGGGTAGTTAGAGACATGGGGCCTGGAGCATTACAGCGTATCGATGTTTTTCATGGTGGCCTCGCTAAACCAGCTTGCCTTTAAGTCAGGGCGCTTGCGCCACTCCAGGATCGTGAGCGTGGTCGTCTGGTTGCCGTCTTTGGCGGTGAAGCGAATCTGATCGGGCATCAGTACTCCATCAAAACGTTTAAAGTGCAGGGCGTCCATCTGCTGGCTTACGCCCCCCTTTTTGTCCAAGAACACCAACCGCACCCAGGTATCGTTTTGTACACTGAGGTAGGCGTCAACATGGTCGTAGGCCACTGGGGTGTTGGGTTTAGGTGTGCATCGGATGAGATGGCATTCTTGGCCATTCACTGTTTTTTTGCCCAGGTATTGGTGGGTAAAGTCTTGACTGAGCGAGGCAGCCCCCAGAATATTGTCAAACTGTGCATCCGTGCCCATCCACCCCTGCATGAGCATGGAGGAGGGGAGCTTCATGATTTTCCCGGTCCGGGGGGAATAGGTCATCAGCGCTTTGTCCGCTTTCATATACACCATTCCCGCGTCGCGCTCGGGGGAGACAATTTGAACCAGGGAGTAGGCATTGCCCATGTTCCAGCTTCGGAGCTCCATTTCTCGGGTGTAGCGCGGGCGTTCTGCTTTCATTTGAATGCGGCTGTACGCAGACTGTTGCACAGCCGCCCCTTCGGCTTTGGCGAGCAAAGCACTCGGGTTTTGGCCCAAAACAGGAAAGAAGCTCAGGCTAAGCCCAAGGAGGTAAAGAATGTGACGGCGCATGGGAGGATGAATTTACGGCTCATAGGTTAAACCCAACTGTGGCCAAAGGGTTCGGCGTCTCGGGGGGATTTTGGGCATTACTTTTGCAGAAGACTTAGTGCCCTTTGGGCGTTCACTGTATAATCGAATCGACTATGTATCCCGAAGACCTCATTGCTCCCATGCGCGCCGAATTGACTGACGCAGGCTTCACTGAAATCCGCGACGCGGCCGCGATGGAAACGGCCATCACCCACAATGCGGGAACGACCTTTGTGGTGATCAACTCAGTCTGTGGTTGTGCGGCAGGTTCAGCCCGCCCTGGAGCTCGGATGGCTGTTGCCAATGCGGGCAAGAAACCCGATCACCTTGTGACGGCCTTTGCTGGAAATGATCGAGAATCGGTCAATAAAGCCCGCGATTTGATGCTTCCCTTCCCTCCTTCTTCGCCCTGTATGGCCCTCTTTAAGGATGGGGAACTCGTCCATATGATCGAGCGCCATCACATTGAAGGTCGCCCCGCAGATATGCTGGCAGCCAATTTGATAGGGGCCTTCGAGGCTCACTGCGGCTAAACGACTCCCCTCCTTGTTGGTTTGAGGACAACCCGTGAACGCTTTCCGGGTGAGAGTTTACTTATGGTAAAATTTACTATAGTGTACTTTGTACGCTTTATCCAATATTCATGTATTTTAGGGGCAAAATATCCCAACCATGAATTGGAAACGCAGCCTTGGAAGCGCCCTCGCCTTCCTCTTTCTTTCTAGTACTGCCCTGGCACAAGGACGTGTTAGCGGATCCGTAAAGGATGCAGCAGGCGCGGCGTTGCCGGGCGTTGTGCTCTCAGATGAAGCGTCTGGAACGACGGCCATGACGGACAACAACGGCATGTATTCCTTGACCGTTTCGGCCAACCAAGCCACCGTGAAGGCATCCATGCTGGGCTATGTCGGAGTAAGCAAAACAGTCACGTTGACCAATGCTGCGGCAACAGCCAACTTCACGTTGGTTGAATCGGCGGTAACCCTGGACGACATCGTGGTGATTGGCTACGGAACGTCCAACGTCAAAGACTTGACAGGGTCGGTCGTGAGTGTCAAGGCCAAATCCTTCCAAAAGGGAGCCTTTTCGACGCCGGAAGCCCTGATTTTGGGTAAAACTCCCGGTGTCCGCATCACCTCCAATTCGGGTATGCCCGGTGCGGGTAGCCGCATACGCATTCGAGGCGGTTCATCCTTAAATGCCAGCAACGATCCTTTGATTGTCATCGATGGCTTGCCCGCCGATGGCCTTGGACTGCTCAACCCTTCGGACATTGAAAGCTTTACTATTTTGAAGGATGCCTCCGCCACGGCGATTTACGGTTCACGGGCGGCCAACGGGGTTATCTTAGTCACGACCAAAAAAGGCACGGCCAATAGCGCCTTCCATGCCGATGTTACGGCGGTCACGTCGTTCCGCAATGTCACCAACCAAGTGGACGTCCTCTCTACGGAGCAATTCCGCAACGTGATTGCCGAAAATGGCACGTCTACCCAGCAATCCCGGTTGGCTACCGCCGACCCCAACCAAGTCACCAACTGGCAGAATGAAATCTACCAAACAGGGGTGGTGAATGACTACAACATCGCCTTGACGGGCGGGTTGAAAATGCCCTACCGCCTGGGATTGGGGATGTACCGTGAAAAAGGGGTGCTCAAGCGCTCAGAGCTGAAGCGTTACACGGCCACCTTGAATGCAAGCCCCTCTTTCATGAACGGCAAACTCAAGGCCAATACGAGCGCCAAAGTGATTTCGGCCGAAAACTTCTACGCCAACCAGGGTGCCATCGGCACGGCGGTCTTTTTTGATCCCACGCGTCCGGTCCTCAGCGGGGATACGGCTTATGGAGGATACTTCGAGTGGACGATGCCCAATGGAGCTCCTTCGGCCCTTTCACCGCGCAACCCGGTGGGATTGTTGATGCTGCGCGATGATGTGGGCTATAATACCCGTGCTCTGGGCAACATCTTATTTGATTACCAGCCTTTGGCAAGCGAGGCGCTGCACCTTTTCATGAACGTAGGGGGCGAGTACTCCTACACGCACGGAAACACCTTCGTTCCTGCCTATGCAGCCATGAACTTCAACAATGGGGGGGAAATGAATAAGTATGAGTCTACCCGCACGAACCGATTGATTGAACTCTACGGCAATTACAACAAGCAAGTGAGCAACCGCGTACATGCGGATTTGACCGGGGGATACTCCTTCCAGCACTGGAGCTCATCCTCGCCATCGTATGCGAGCCTTAATGCCGCAGGCGACACGATTAGCCCAGCTAACCCCAACCCCTTTTTCTCGGAGAATGCTTTGATGTCCTTCTACGGCCGTGGAAACTTCAACATCAGCAATAAATACTTGGTAACCGCCACCTTGCGTTCGGATGGTTCCTCTCGCTTTTCAAAGGATGCGCGTTGGGGCTTGTTTCCCTCGGCGGCTTTGGCATGGAACGTGCTGGAAGAAGACCTCTTTGCGGGCCAGACGCTCTTCAGCAACCTGAAGGTGCGCATGGGCTATGGATTGACGGGCCAGCAAGACATCTACAACGACTACGGCTACATCCCCAACTACAACTACGGAACGGCCACGGCCCAGTATCAATTTGGCAACAACTGGGTGGACATCCTTCGCCCGGACGCCTACGATTACAACCTGCAGTGGGAAAAGACGGCCACAACCAATATCGCCTTGGACTATGGGCTGTTGAAGGGCCGCATCAACGGTAGCGTGGATGTCTACCGCAAAAACACCTTTGACCTCTTAGGGGTGGTGCCCATCCCAGCGGGAACGAATTTCTCCAATCGGGTTTTGACCAACGTGGGCTCTATGACCAATAATGGTATCGAAGCGTCCGTCAACCTCGTGTTGGTCGACAATGCCACGACCAATTTTGAGATTGGCTTCAACGCCTCACGCAACCGCAACCAAATCACCAAGCTATCACTGGTTCAGGACACAACCTCACCCGGTATTCAGGTGGGCGGTATCGCAGGGGGCGTGGGCAACACGATCCAAATTCATGCGCTAGGCATGCCGATGTTCACCTTCTACAGCTATGAGCAGATCTACGATGCAACAGGCCGCCCCTTGGAGCGCAACGGTTCACTGGATCAATACAGCGACGGAGTGGACGTCAATGGCAATGGCAAGATTGACGACATCGAAGCCTATGTGGATCAGAATGGCGACGGCATCATCAATACCAGCGACTTGGTGGCTTGGGCAGGAAAAACACCTGAACCCCGTCAGATTTTTGGATTCAACGCTAATTTCTCGCACAAGCGTTGGTCAGGTGGAATGACTTGGCGCGCGGAGCAGGGACAGTACATGTACAATAACTTGTCGTCCAACCACGGCAATTACTTTGAAGTGGGAGGCTCCATGCGTCACTTGAACAACCTAGTGACGGATTATTTGAATACAGGCTTCCGCTCACCCCAATACCTCTCAAGCTATTACATCCAAGAGGCCTCTTTCATTCGCTTGGACAACCTGTACCTATCCTACAACTTGGGCAACCTTTACCAAGACAAGTATGCTACGAGTTTGAATATCTCCATGCAGAACGCTTTAGTCATCACGAAGTACAAAGGATTGGATCCCGAAATCGCCGGGGGCATTGACAACATGATCTACCCCCGTCCTCGCGTATTCAACCTCCAATTGACTGTTACCCTCTAATCCCCGGACGCCATGAAATCTATCAAACTCTTTTCTCTTTTGGCCGGTGCAGCGCTCTTGGCTGCGTCATGTGCCAAGGATTTGAACCTGACGCCCAAATATGGTTTGAACGCGGATGCGGTTTACTCCGACCCCAATAACTACATCAACGTGTTGGCCAAGCTTTATGCGGGCTTATCCACATCTGGTAACCAAGGCCCCGCTGGGATGCCCGACATCGGCGGCATCGATGAGGGATTCTCCCAGTATGTCCGCGTGTATTGGAACCTCCAAGAGCTTCCGACCGATGAGGCCGTTTGCGGCTGGAATGATCCCGGAGTCCCCGAGCTCAACACCATGACGTGGAATGACAACTCGTCTTTTGTGAGTGCGATGTACTACCGCATCTACTACCAAATCGCCTTGGCCAACGAGTTCATTCGATACACCATGGACGAGTGGTTGAATACCAAGGACTTTACCCCCGAGCAAGTGGCCATGATCAAGGATATGGGTGCCGAAGCGCGCTACCTCCGTGCCTTGAGCTACTACCACGCTTTGGACCTCTTTGGCAATGTGCCCTTTGTCGATGAGAGCGACCGCCCCGGGGTGTACTACCCTGAGCAAATTTCTCGCGTGGACCTATTCGCCTACATCGAGGCAGAATTGAATGACATCGAAGCGTTAATGGTGCCCGCTCGTGCTGGCCAGTACGGCCGTGCGGATTTGGGTGCATTGAAGGCATTGCGTGCCAAGTTGTACTTGAATGCCGAGGTGTTTGCCGGCACGGATCGCTACGCAGATGCGATGGCAGAGTGCTCGGATCTCATCAACGCAGGGTATAGCTTGGAGCCCGTCTATGAGCATAACTTCTTTGCGGACAATCATACCTCATCGGAGTTCATTTTTGTGGCCACATTTGATGGACAACATACGCGCACCTATGGCGGTACGACGTTCCTCGTGCATTCCCACATGGGGGGCACGATGGACCCCGCGTACTTTGGTACGACGTCTGGGTGGCAGGGTAACCGGGCCACGAAGGCATGGTACGACAAGTTCCCCGACACGTTGGATACTCGCCGCCTGGTATGGTTGGACGGCATGGAGGACACCATCACCACAGTGGGCACCTTCACGGAAGGGATAGGCATTACAAAGTGGCGCAATGTGAACCGCGACGGATCCGTGGGTTCCGAACCTGTCACCTTCGTAGACATAGATTTCCCCATGTTCCGATTGGCTGATGTGTACTTGATGTACGCCGAATGTGCGGCGCGCACGGGCACCAACCTGTCACAAGGCGTAGGCTACTTCAACATGGTTCGTGAGCGGGCCTATGGCAACAGCGACCACAATGTGACCACCTTGGACTTGCCGACTATTTTGGACGAGCGCGCGCGTGAGCTGTATGGCGAGGGCCACCGCCGCACGGACTTGATTCGCTTCGGTCAATTCACGGGCGGTTCCTACCTCTGGGCCTTTAAAGGCGGTGAGCAGTTTGGCATCTCTACATCTGAACACTACAACTTGTACCCGATTCCTTCTTCGGATCTGATTTCTAACCAAAACCTGGCCCAAAACCCAGGCTACTAAACCTTCCATTAACCCCAAATCACAACTATGAGTATGAAAAAAATCCTTATTCTCGGACTGGCGGCTTTGACGTCAGTGATGGCCTATGGCCAAGTGGACGTTACGTTTCAAGTAGACGTAACCGATTACGTTGCAGCTGGTAATGCAGTGGCAGCAAACGGACTCCGTGTAGGCGGCAACTTTGCCACGGCAGCAGCTACGAACGGTACTTTGGCGATGGCCGATTGGTCTCCCACGGATACCGGTTCTGCAATGACCGACCAAGGCAACGGCGTATGGTCTATCACGGTGACCTTCCCCTCTACCGCTATTGGTGGCACCACGTACTACAAGTTTGTAAACGGTAACTGGGGCACAAACGAAGGCACAGATCCCGCTTGTACGATCGCTACAGACGGCTGTGGCAATGACGACGGTTCTGGTAACATCAACCGTGAGATCGTAGTCCCTTCTGCCAACGGTACCGTATTGCGTTTTTGCTGGGATGCTTGCTACCAGTGTGACGGAAGCGGTGCTTCGATCAGTGTAGACGAGACCGCCGTTTCTGGTTTGTCGGTATACCCCAACCCTGCAAACGGTCCTGTCGCGATCGCTTTCACAGCTAAGGCTTCTGCAAACGCTACCATCAACGTATTCAACGTTTTGGGTCAGCGCGTGAACAGCTTTGATGCTGCGGTATTCGCTGGTAAGAACGAGATCCGTTGGAACTTGGACGCCGCGAACGGCAGCTTGGTGGAGAACGGCAACTACCTCGTTGAGGTCGTGGTGGATGGCGAGAAGTCTATCCAGCGTGTAGCGGTAAGCCGCTAATCGGTTCTCTAAAAGGAAACAGAGAAGGCCGGCCATCGCCGGCCTTCTTACATTTACAGCTAAGATGAAAAATGGAAGGTGGGCTTTTTTAGGGCTCTTGATCGCGTTGATGGTCATGCCCGGGGAGGCATTTGGTACCAAAGTATTAAAAGTGGTCGTCGATCCGCCCAACTGGTGGGTCGGGATGCCGGGAAACACCGTAGAACTGCTCGTTGAGCATCGTTTTGGTGACATCCAAAAGGTGACCTTGGAGGAGGCGCAAGGGGTCCGAATTTTCAAAGATGAACCGGCTCAAAATCCCCATTACCACTATGTTACGTTGGTCATTGAGCCCCAGGCACCGGCGCAAACCCTTCAACTCAACGTCTACGACACCAAGTCCAAAAGACCGACGCTTGTTCCCTATGTATTGGAGGCGCGCGATCCAAGCCGTAGATCGCACATGGGCTTGGATTCCCGAGACCTTATCTATTTGGTCACGCCAGATCGTTTTGCCAATGGGAATCCTAGCAATGACCGGATTCGCGGTCTGGCCGAGCAAAGTTTGGACCGCAGCCAGGGCTATGAGCGCCATGGGGGAGACCTCGAGGGCTTGACAGCCCACTTGGATTTCATCGCTTCTTTGGGGGCCACGGCGGTTTGGACCATGCCCATCCTGGAAAACGACATGCCGCGGGCGTCCTATCATGGCTACGCCATCACCAACCACTACCGTGTTGACCCGCGTTTTGGAGGATTTAGCGCGTACGCAGACTACGCAGACGCCCTGCACGCGAAAGGCATGAAATTGGTCATGGATATGGTGCCCAACCATTTCGGGACGGCGCACCGTTTTTACCAAAATCCCCCCGATTCCAATTGGATCAACGCGTGGCCTGGTCAGCCAAAAACGGACAAGAATGGCGAAGTAGGCGAGCCCCTCATCACCAACCACCGCTACGCGACCATGTACGACCCCTATGCGGCACCCAGCGACAAGGCGCAGTTTACCGACGGGTGGTTTGTGTCTTCCATGGTGGACGTCAATCAGCGGGACCGCCACTGCGCGCAGTACTTGGTCCAAAACGCCATCTGGTGGATTGAGTCCATTGGTGTGGACGCTTTCCGTGTGGACACGTGGATCTACCCCGACCAAAGTTTCTTGAACCAGTGGTCCACCGCTATTCACGCGGTCTATCCGGACTTCTTCATTTTTTCGGAGAGCTGGGTTCACAATGAGCATTCGCAGCAGTATTTCCTCGACCAGCATCCCACGCTCGATGGGGCCGCTGACTTTATGATGTACCAGGCCTGGAAGGAGGCCTTGGAAAAACCTACCTCCTGGAATGGGGGGCTGAACCACTTCTACATGAATTTGGCCGCCGACTACCTCTACCGCGAGCCTGAGAATTTTGTCGTCTTCTTGGACAACCATGACGAGGGTCGCTTCTTCGCCAAGGTGAAGGAGGACAAGGACCTCTATAAGATGGGCCTAGCCATGCTGTACACGATGCGCGGCATTCCCTGCCTTTTTTACGGCACCGAGGTGTTGATGCGCGCCGAAAGCGACCATGGGGCCATGCGCCAGGACATGTTTGGCGGTTGGGAAGGCGATACCAAGAACGCCTTTACCGGTGAGAACTTGACCGGAGACGAGGCAGAGGCTTTGGCATTTGTGCGTGAGCTGGCGGATCTGCGCACGGCCCACCCCGTCATTGGAACCGGAAGCCTACGCCAATGGGCCCCTTACGACGATGTCTATGCCTACGCCTGGTACAACGAAGAGGAACTGGTGCTTGTGCTCGTCAACCGGAGTGAAATGCTTCAAAAGTTTGCGGCCAAACGCCTTCATCCGCTGGTAGCAGACTATGGTCAACCGGAAATTTTACTAGAAACCAAACCGGCTCATGTGGAAAGCAAAGGTGGAGGCCCCGCCGATTGGACAGAGGGGGTACAGGGGTATCCGATCGCTCCAAACGGTCTGACGATGTACCGATTCCCCGGGAAATAGCCGAACCAATTAAGCCCTCGGCGGGTTGTATCTTTGCCGCTCAATTTAGAACGAGTCCAAATGATTAACGTATCCGCCGAAGCGGCCAAGAAAGTTGCTTCCCTCATGAATGAGGAAGGCAAGGACGTGGCTGCCAGCTATGTTCGTGTCGGGGTCAAGTCCGGAGGGTGCTCCGGATTGAGTTACGACATGGGCATTGTCGACAGCCCTGAAGAGGGCGATCAGCTTTTTGAAGACCAAGGGGTGAAGATCCTCGTGGAAAAGAAAAGCCTTCTGTACCTCCTAGGTACGACCTTGGAGTACAGTGGCGGATTGAACGGCAAAGGATTTTCGTTTAACAACCCGAACGCGTCGCGTACCTGCGGATGCGGGGAAAGCTTTGCCCTGTGAGCGAACAAGATCAAATTCTCAACGAGGTTACCTCCTCGGAATACAAATACGGCTTTTATACAGATGTCGAGTCGGACAAGGTTCCTCCGGGTCTGAATGAGGACGTGATCCGCATGATTTCGGCGAAGAAAAACGAGCCGGAATGGATGACAGAATGGCGTTTGGATGCGTTTAAAATTTGGCAAGGCATGGCGGAACCCGAATGGGCCAACGTGCACTACAAAAAGCCAGATTTCCAGGCCATCAGCTACTACTCTGCCCCCAAAAAGAAGCAAATAAACGGCCTCGATGAGGTGGATCCTGAGCTACTCAAAACCTTTGAAAAGTTAGGAATCAGCCTAGACGAGCAAAAGCGCTTGACCGGAGTGGCCATGGATGTGGTGGTGGATTCGGTCTCCGTGGCGACAACCTTCAAAAAGACCTTGGCCGAAAAGGGCATCATCTTCTGCTCCATGAGCGAGGCCATCCAGGAATACCCGGAGCTCATAAAAAAATATTTGGGCACTGTCGTTCCCAAGACCGACAACTTTTACGCTGCCCTCAATAGCGCGGTCTTCACCGACGGGTCGTTCTGCTACATCCCCAAGGGTGTTCGCTGCCCTATGGAACTGAGCACCTATTTCCGCATCAATGAATCCGGTACGGGCCAGTTTGAGCGCACGCTCGTGGTGGCTGATGAAAGCAGCTACGTGAGCTACTTGGAGGGCTGTACGGCTCCCCAGCGCGACGAAAATCAGTTGCACGCGGCAGTGGTCGAACTTGTCGCCATGGATGACGCGGAGATCAAGTATTCGACCGTCCAAAACTGGTTCCCTGGCGACGCGGAGGGCAAGGGGGGCGTATTCAACTTTGTGACCAAGCGCGGCATCTGCGAGCGCGGCGCCAAAATCAGCTGGACCCAAGTAGAAACGGGTTCGGCCGTGACCTGGAAATATCCCAGCTGCATCCTCAAGGGGGACAACAGCGTGGGCGAGTTCTATTCAGTCGCGGTCACGAACAACTACCAGCAGGCGGACACGGGCACCAAGATGATTCACTTGGGCAAGAACACGAAGTCCACTATTGTCAGCAAGGGCATCAGCGCCGGCCATAGCCACAACAGCTACCGCGGGTTGGTTCGCATGGGTCCTCGTGCCATCAATGCGCGCAATTTTAGCCAATGCGACTCCCTACTCATGGGCGACCGCTGCGGGGCGCACACCTTCCCTTACATCGAGGTAAAGCATCCTTCGGCCCGCATGGAGCACGAAGCGACCACGAGTAAAATCGGGGAGGACCAAATTTTCTATTGCCAACAGCGCGGCTTGGACATGGAAGCGGCCATCGCGCTGATTGTCAATGGCTATTGCAAAGACGTACTCAATCAATTGCCCATGGAATTCGCCGTGGAAGCACAAAAACTTTTGGCCATTAGCCTCGAAGGCTCGGTCGGATAAGCCCCTCATCATGCTTGAAATTGTCAACTTACACGCCAGCGTAGACGGCCAACCTATTTTGAAGGGCATCAACCTTCGCATCGGTGCCGGCGAGGTCCACGCGATTATGGGTCCCAATGGCTCGGGCAAGTCTACCTTGTCCAATGTCATCGCCGGCCGCGAAGATTACGAAATCACAGAAGGCGACATTCGCTTTCACGGGGAGAGCATCCTGGAATTGGCGCCGGAAGAGCGCGCGCACCTAGGGGTGTTTTTGAGCTTTCAATATCCCGTCGAAATTCCCGGGGTCACGGTCTCCAATTTCATTAAAACCGCCATCAACGAAAGCAAAAAGGCCCGGGGAGAGGAGCCTTTGGATGCCTCATCCATGCTGAAGAAGATGCGGGAGAAGATGGACTTGTTGGAGATGGACAAGGGCTTTTTGAGCCGTTCGCTGAATGAAGGATTTTCAGGCGGCGAAAAGAAGCGCAACGAGATTTTTCAAATGGCCATGCTTGAGCCGACTCTGGCCATCTTGGATGAGACCGATTCGGGCCTTGACATCGATGCCCTCCGCATTGTTGCCAACGGAGTGAATGCCCTCCGCTCGCCCCAAAACGCCTTCATGGTCATTACCCACTACCAGCGCTTACTCGACCACATCGTACCTGATTATGTGCACGTCTTATTCAAAGGCAAAATCGTGAAGTCCGGAGACAAGTCTTTGGCCCTCGACCTAGAAGAGCGCGGCTACGATTGGATCAAAAAAGAGCAGGAATGAAGGAGCGCCTTGCTGCCTCGTATTGGCTCCACGAATCGCATTACACCGCCCTGTCGTCTCCGACGGTGACGGAGCGCCGCCGCGCCGCCATGGAGCGGTTTGAAGCGGAAGGCTTTCCGACGGTGCGCCACGAAGACTGGAAGTACACCCCCTTGAAAAAAATCCTGAAGGAGGACTACGCCTTGTCGTCGCCCTTCAGCGCACAGGATGATGCGGAACCCATTGAATTCAAGGACATCAAGCGCTACTTGGTCAACGACATCGATTGCTACCGGGTCGTCTTTATCAATGGCCGGTATTCGGCGTGGCTGTCCGAAACGACCCACCAGGGCTTCGATGTGTGCACCTTAGGTAGCGCCTGGAAGAAGTACAAGGACCAAGTGGAGCCTCATTTTGGCCGATTGACGGAAACTCTTGGAGCCACCGTGCAATTGAACACCGCCCTCGCGTGGGACGGTCTCTACGTGCGCGTGCCTGACCATGTCACGTTGGACAAGCCCATTCAGGCGCTCTATTTCACGACGGGCGATCAGCCTATGTTTACCCAAACACGTAGCCTCATTCTACTTGGCGAGGGGGCAAAAGCGGAGATCATTGAACGCCACCAGTCTCTCACCTCTTCCGCCAGTTGGACCAACGCCGTGGACGAGGTTTTCATGGGGGCACAGTCCCACCTTCATTGGGTGAAGTTGCAGCACGATGAAGCCTCCGCAGCCCTTACGCAGCACAGTGTGATTGAGCAAAAGCGCGATAGCCATGCGACCGTACACACCATCAGCACGGACGGCAAGTTTCTTCGCAACAACCTCGACTTTAAATTAACCGAGCCAGGGGCCGAATCCCGCATGTTCGGGCTATCTCTGGCCGACGGTCAGCAGCTGGTGGACCACCATACGCGCGTGGACCACTTGGCGCCCCATTGCACCAGCCGTGAGAACTACAAAGGCATTTTTGACGGCCAGTCCAATGGTGTTTTCAACGGGCAGATCCATGTACACGTGGACGCACAGAAAACCTTGGCCTTCCAAGAAAACGACAACCTGATCCTCAGTGAAAAAGCGAGCATAGATACCAAGCCACAGCTCGAGATTTTTGCCGACGATGTCAAGTGCTCGCACGGATGTACCGTGGGCCAGTTAGACGAAGACGCTTTGTTTTACCTGCGTGCCCGAGGCATTCAGCGCAAAGAAGCGCAAGCTTTGTTAATGCTAGCCTTTGCCCACGACGCCGTGGCAGACATCCAGCACCCAAGCCTACAAGCCAAACTGCATCGCTTGATCGGCAACAAGCTCGGCGTGGATATGTCCGCGGTCGTTTAATCATTTCTTCATGCCCGGCGCGGGTTAGGCGGAACGGATTGGGTATCTTCGTTCCTCTATAAAATTGCGCCGTATGAATCTCTCCTTTAAGCAGCTGAACAACCTCGGTGGTTGGCTCACGTTTGGGATTGCCCTGTTCACCTATGTTTCGACCCTTGAACCGACTGTAAGTTTCTGGGATTGTGGGGAATACATTGCCACGTCTGTCAAGCTTCAAGTGGGCCACCCCCCCGGTGCCCCAGTCTTCCAGTTGATTGCAAACGTCTTGTCCCAATTGGCTTTGGGCGATGTGGAGCGCCAAGCCTTTTACGTCAACCTGGCGTCAGGGCTCTCTAGTGCATTCACCATTCCCTTCCTTTTCTGGACGATTGTGGCCTTTGGCCGCAAGCTTTTCTCGGTCGATACCTTGAGCCGCGGACAGGAAATCGTACTTCTGGGCGCGGGCGCCGTGGGGGCATTGGCCTTTACATTTAGCGATTCGTTTTGGTTTTCGGCAGTCGAAGGCGAAGTCTATGCGATGTCTTCATGCTTTACAGCCATCGCGTTTTGGGCGGTGCTCAAGTGGGAAGCTGCGGTAGACGAAGACCCCTATGCAAACCGCTGGCTCCTTCTGATTGCCTACCTGACGGGTCTATCTGTGGGGATCCACATCTTGGTCTTCTTGACCATTCCTTCCGTTGTGATGATTTACTTCTACAAGAAGTTTCCGAATGTGACGTGGAAGTCATGGGTGGTGGCCAACGCCGCGTCGATTGGGGTCCTGGCACTCGTCTTTGCCATCATCATCCCATTCATCCTTTCCCTCTTTGGATGGCTCGAAATCACGGCTGTCAACAGCATCGGTCTTCCCAAGAACTCAGGATCCCTCTTTGCCCTTCTTTTGATTGTAGGGGGCGTTTACTACGGCATTTATTGGGCGCGCAAGAACAGCCGCCCTCTCTTGGCACAGGGCATTTTGGCTGTGGTCTTTCTCTTAATTGGCTATTCCAGCTTTGTGGTCTTGGCCATCCGCTCCAATGCCAACACCCCCATTGACGAGAACAACCCCGAGGACGCGATGTCTCTTTTGTCCTACTACAAGCGGGATCAATATGGCGATTGGCCTGTATTGTATGGCCAAAGCTTCAACAGCCAGCTCGACAATTCCCAGCCCTACGTAGACGGCAGCCCCGCCTACCAATACAGCGAGGAATCGGGTACCTACGAGGTCACCAATGATGGGAAGGCATCTAAGCCCAACTACGCCAAGAGCGATGTCGGGTTCTTCCCCCGGATGTGGAGTGACCAGGCCGATCACGTCGAGAACTACCAGAAACTCATGGGTGTCAAGCCCTCAGACAAGTTGAAGTTTAGCGATCACTTCAAGTTTTTCATGGACTACCAAGTGGGCCAAATGTGGTTCCGCTACTTCATGTGGAACTTTGCAGGCCGCCAAAACGATGACCAAAACCGCTATGAACTCACTAAGGGGAATTGGCTGACGGGAATCACCTTCTTGGACGAAATGCGCCTTGGCCCCCAGGACAATCTGCCTGCACACTTTGCGAACAACCCCTCGCGAAATGTATACTACGCCTTGCCGCTCTTACTGGGTCTGTTGGGTCTTGTTTACCAAGTCCAAAAAGATCAACGCAATGCCTGGGTCGTCACCCTCCTCTTCTTGTTTACGGGATTGGCCATTGTCGTATACACCAACCACAAACCCTTTGAGCCCCGTGAACGCGACTACGCTTTCGTGGGGTCGTTCTATGTGTTTGCCATTTGGATCGGACTGGGTGTAATTGCCTTGTACGAATGGATGGGCAAGTACCGAAGCACCGTCACGGCGAGCGCCTTGACCATTTTAGCCCTGGGCGTACCCACACTCATGGCCGCTGAAAACTGGGACGACCACGACCGAAGTGACCGCTATACCGCCCGGGAAATTGCCAAAATGTACTTGGACAGCTGCGCGCCCAATGCCATCCTGTTCACCAACGGCGACAACGACACCTTCCCCTTGTGGTACGTGCAAGAGGTCGAAGGCTACCGAACGGATGTCCGCATCGTGAACCTCTCTCTGCTCAATACGGATTGGTACATCGACATGATGAAGCGCAAATTCTACGACGGCGCCCCCGTACCCATCACCCTAGAAAAGAAGGACTACGTACAGGGAACCCGCGATGTCCTCTATTTCCAAGACATGAACTTGCCCGGCCGTTGGTACGCCAAGGATTTCATCAACTATGCCTTGCGCAATGACGATGCGGTCTTCTTTACGGCCTTCCCCAACACGAAAAGCCCCAAGAAATTGCAGTACTTCCCAATGAAGAAGTTCCGCGTTCCCGTCGACAAGGCCGCTGTCCTGGCAAACAACGTCGTGTCGGCAGCAGACAGCAACCGCGTGGTGGATTACATCGATTGGGATTGGAACGGGAATGTGATCGCCAAGCGCGATTTGGTGTTGATCGACCTCATTGCCAACAACGATTGGAGCCGCCCTATCTATTTCTCGACGACGGTGGGAAGCAGCGCAAGCTCGTTCTTCTGGCTCCAGAAGTATTTCCGATTGGAGGGCCTGGCCTACCGCTTTGTGCCTGTGATGACTGAAACACCGGGCAATGCCTATGATTTTGGTTCTGTGGATGCTGATAAGATGTACGCCATGATGTACAATCCGGACAACGACCCAGGGAAATTCAACTTTGGCAACATGGAAAAGCCGGGCGTCTTCTTGGATGAGACGGTTCGTCGCTCCACGTTCAACTTGCGCATCAATTACGGCCGCCTTGGCGCCGAATTGGCCCGCCGCGGGGAGAAGGAAAAGGCCATTCAGGTCTTGGAATACGCGATGTCCAAAATGCCGGTAGAAAAGCTGGGCTACGACTACTTCATGCTCAGCATGGTGGAAGGCTTCTACGTCTCTGGGGCCCAGACGCAAGCCCAAGCATTGGTTGAAGGGTTTGCTACGAGTCTCGACGAAGAACTGCGTTACTACGCCCAATTCCGCGGCGCAGACAAGCGCGCGATCACCAATGAGATTCAAACGAGCCTCCAGTTCTATCAGATGCTTGTGCGCATGGTGATGCAGTACGAATACAACAACAAGCCTATGACGCAAGAGGAATACAATCAGGTCGAACTCATCAAGCGCTACGAGGCCGCAGCTCAGCTGGTAGGTTAATCCTTGCCGGTATAGAATGACAAAGGGCGCCCCATCGGGGCGCCCTTTGATTTTCCGGCTCGCGGGGGCGACGTTACAAGGTGCCTCGGCGCTCTTGTTCGCGCTCGATGGCTTCGAAAAGAGCCTTGAAATTCCCCTTTCCAAAGGACTTGGCTCCTTTGCGTTGGATGATTTCAAAGAAGACCGTGGGGCGATCCATCAAGGGCTTGGTAAAGAGTTGAAGCAGATAGCCTTCTTCGTCGCGGTCAATCAGAATGCCCAACTTGCTCAAGGGGCTAAGGTCCTCGTCGATTTTTCCCACGCGGTCAAGAACATCGTCGTAGTAGCTCTTCGGGACTTCCAGAAACTGAACTCCGCGTGAGCGCAATTCCGTGACCGTGTATAGGATGTCATCGGTGGCCAAAGCCAAGTGTTGTATGCCGGGGCCATTGTAAAAGTCAATGTACTCCTCGATCTGAGATTTCTTGCGGCCTTCTGCCGGTTCGTTGATCGGGAATTTGATGCGGCCATTGCCATTGGTCATCACCTTGGACATCAATGCGGTGTATTCGGTGGAAATATCCTTGTCGTCAAAAGACACCAGTTGCGCGAAGCCCATGATGTGTTTGTAGTAATTGACCCAGGTATCCATTTCGTTCCAGCCCACGTTGCCGACCATGTGGTCGATGAACTTGAGTCCTGTGGGCGCTGGGTGGTAGCCGGTGTCTAAGGCAATGTAGCCGGGCATAAAGACGCCCTGATAGCCATGGCGCTCCACAAAGACGTGAACGGTGTCCCCATAAGCCTTGATGCCACTGAGGGTAACTTCGCCGTGGGCGTCTTGGAGGGTGTAGGGGGCAAAAGCGGATTCTGCCCCGCGTGCCGTCGTGGTTTCCCAGCTTTTGGTGGCGTCATCCACCCAAATCGCGACATTCTTCACCCCATCGCCATGCTGGACGATGTGCGCATTGATCGGGCTATCCGCTGTCAGCGGGGAGGTGAGGACCAAAATAATCTTGTCCTGCTTCAGGACATAGGACGTGCGGTCTTTCGCGCCCGTTTCCAATCCCGCATAGGCGTAATCTTGGAAACCGAATGCCGTCTTGAAAAAGTGGGCAGACTGTTTGGCGTTGCCGACATAGAATTCGACATGGTCTGTACCGTTAAGGGGGAGGAAGTCCTCGGCTTCCGGGTTTTCAATCGGAAGTTTGAGCGAGGTCGAGTCCGTTTGCATGGCTAAGGGTATGTAGGGTTATTCGTTCCAGGAGTTCCAGTAGTCGTTCAATTCCATGTCCAAGGCTGCTTGGGTCACTTGCAAGGGGCGGAAGGTATCCACCATCACGGCGAGTTCGGCGGTTTCTTTTTGGCCAATACTGCGCTCGTAGGCACCGGGGTGTGGGCCGTGGGGGATGCCTCCGGGGTGCAAGCTTATAAAGCCTTTTTCCACATGGTTGCGGGACATGAAGTCGCCATCCACGTAGTACAGTACTTCATCGGAGTCGATGTTGCTGTGGTTGTAGGGGGCGGGAATGGACTTGGGGTGGTAGTCGTACAGGCGCGGGGCGAAGGTGCAGACTACGAAGTTGTGCGCTTCGAAGGTTTGGTGCACGGGAGGCGGCTGATGCACTCGGCCTGTGATGGGCTCAAAGTTGAGGGCCGAGAAAATATAGGGGTAGCAATAGCCGTCCCAGCCCACCACGTCAAAAGGATGGCTGCTGTAGGTAACGTGGTGCAAGACCCCCTGCTTTTTAATTTTTATCACGAATTCTCCGCGCGCGTCGATGGGCGCCACGTACGTGGGAAGGCGGAAATCCCGCTCACAATAGGGACTATGCTCGAGCATTTGGCCAAACTCATTTCGGTACCGCTTGGGCGAAACCACGGGGGAATGGCTCTCGACCACCAGCACCCGGTTGTCGGGTCCATCAAAGGTCAGTTGGTAGATGGTGCCACGGGGAATCACAATGTAATCCGCGTACTCAAAGCGAAGCTCGCCAAACATGGACCGCATCACCCCACTTCCTTGGTGAATGAAGAGGAGTTCATCGCTGTCGGCATTCTTGTAGAAATAGTCTTGAATTCCTTTGCGCGGGGCGGCCACATCAATCTGGACATCCGAGTTAAAAAGTACAGCCGTGCGGGCTTCCAGGAAGTCATCTGCGGGCAGGGCTTGAAATCCCTGGAGCATGCGCGAATGGATATTTCGCTCCACGGCCGCGGTGGGCCGAAGATCTTTGGACGCGCCGATATGGCTCACCATGGTGGGGCGGTGCGTATGGTAGAGCAAACTGCTCACACCGTGGAAGCCTTCCGTTCCAAAGAGTTGCTCGTAGTAGAGTCCGCCTTCGGGCTTTTCGTGGATGGTGTGGCGCTTGGGAGGCACAGAGCCAAGTTGGTGGTAGTAGGCCATAGCTAGGAGGTTTTGGCGCGGTGAAAACGCTTCGCCCGCGTTTGGGCGGCGTGTTCTTTGCGGATTTTGGCTTGTTCGTCTTCCGGTAGGTGAATAATCGCTTGACATTCGGGGCTGCAGGTCCCTTCGTGGGTGCTTTGGCAGGCCGAACATTGTATAAACAAGAGATTGCAGGCTTTGTTGGCACAGTTGACGTGCACATCGGCTGGCTCCCCACATTGGTGGCAGTGCGCAATCACATCGTCGGAAATATGTTCTCCCAAACGCTCATCAAAGACAAAGTTTTTGCCCTTGAATTTGTTGGGGAGCTGGGCTTCTTGGATTTGGCGGGCATAGTCGATGATGCCCCCGTGCAACTGATTGACATTCTGAAAGCCATGATGCTTGAGGTAGGCCGAGGTTTTCTCACAGCGAATACCCCCAGTGCAATACAGGAGCACCGGCTTGTCTTCTTGGCCTTCAAGCATTTGCAGCACCTCGGGCAATTCCTCGCGGAAGGTTTCGGCTTGGGGGAGGAGTGCCCCTTCAAAATGACCAATTTCCGACTCGTAGTAATTGCGCATGTCCACAACAATAGCCTCTCCCGACTCCATCAGGGCATTCCATTCCGCGGCATTCAGGTGGCGTCCGACATTGGTGACGTCGTAGTCCTCCATGGTCAATCCGTCTGCGACAATTTGGGCCCGAACCTTGACGGTGAGCTTGAAGAAGGACTTTCCATCATCCTCCACAGCGATCTTGAAGGGGACATCCCGGAAGGCCTCCCAGGCATAGAGTTCTTGGACAAAGGCCTCCCAATGGTGTTCGGGCACACTCATCTGCGCATTGATGCCTTCAGTGGCCACATAAATTCGGCCAAAGCATTGGTGGGCATCCCATTGTAGAAAGAGCTGATCCCGAACGGCTTGTGGATCTTCAAGGCGCACATAACGGTAGAAGGAAACGGTCCGGCGCGCAAAAGACTCGTCCGCGAGGCGCTGCATCAGCGTTTCGCGGTCGTACTGGTTGTACAGAACGGGTTTTGGCGTCTTCGGGGGCATAGAACAAAGGTAAGTTACCCGCCCTTCCGGGAGGTTATGTGGCAAAGGACGGCCGGGGAACTTGGGAAGAGGATGATTTTCGTCAGGGTCTTGGTCGATACATTTGCTTCATGGAAAAGGCATTGGTGCTTGGCGCAGCTGGGCAGATTGGAACCGAGTTAGTGGCCGCATTGCGTGCCGAGTTAGGCCATGAAAACGTGGTGGCTACGGATCTACATCCAGAAAAGCTCGAAGCACCGTGCTTTGCCCTCAATGCGATGGATGGCGAAGCCCTGCGCGCCCTGGTGATCGAGCACGAGATTACCCAAGTCTACCACTTGGTCGCGATGTTGAGCGCCACGGGGGAAAAGATGCCCGAGAAAGCCTGGGATCTCAACATGACCACCCTTTTTCATGTACTGAACCTCGCCAAAGAGGGGCTACTGAAGCGTGTTTTTTGGCCGAGCTCCATCGCCGCCTTTGGTCCCAATACCCCGGCACTGGACACCCCGCAATACAGCCCGATGGACCCCTCCACCGTGTATGGCATCTCCAAACTTGCCGGAGAGCTGTGGTGCCAATATTACCACGAGAAATTTGGGGTGGATGTGCGCAGCCTCCGCTATCCCGGATTAATCTCCTGGAAGACCCTTCCGGGCGGTGGAACCACTGATTATGCCATCGATATTTTTCATGCAGCCCGTCGCGAGAATGCGTACACGAGCTTTTTGGGTGCCGATACCCGCTTGCCCATGATGCACATGGACGATGCGATCCGCGCGACGCTGATGCTGATGCACGCGCCGACCGAATGCGTCAAAGTGCGAACGAGCTACAATGTTTCGGGGGTGGACTTTACGCCGTCCGAATTGGCCGACTCCATGAGGCGGCATTACCCGACTTTGTCCATGGACTATGCGCCCGATTTTCGCCAAGCCATTGCTGCCAGTTGGCCACAGCGCATGGATGATGCTCAAGCACGTGCCGATTGGGGATGGACGCCACGCTACAGCCTGGATGCCATGGTCGATGACATGGTGGCCCACATCTAATCTCAGCCCCTCCGGGCGTCCTGCCAATGCCAATTGATCGCATTGGGGACGAGACGACGCTGGACCAAAATATTGATGATTTGCAAATCACGATTCAGGATGTAGGTCCTGAGGTAGGAATACCGCTTGAGGCGCCCGTCTTCAATAAAACTTTCATAATCAAAGACCAGGATCACATGGTTTTCTTGGCATTCTTGGTAGAAAGGGATGACCGAGATGGGATCAACCCCAACGAAGGGGTCATTCGCTTGGGTGCTAGATGCCAAGTCCTCTTTGGACCATCGGGTATTCAGACCGCAAGAAGGAGTGAATTGCACCGTGTCTGCGAGATACTGCATCATCTGCTCCCTATCCAAGGAAAAAAGGGCTTGGGTGGTCGAAACGGCACGAACGGCCGCTTCCATCGAACCTGGCTTCGGGTGGCAGTAAAAATGAAAGTGGGTGGGATTAGGATCGGGAGTGAGAGCAAGCGTGGAATTTTCTGGCCAGCACATAGCCCATTCCGTTACTGCCGTCAAGGATCCCGTGCTATCGGTCGAGAACAGGACGGTGGTATAGCGGTCTACGACCTCCCCGTCAACGGCATGGAATTGCCAACGCCCAAAACAGAAGTAAACGGTTGTTTGATAGGCTTCATTAAATATGGCTCGAACATTGAATGCCTCGTACCGGACTTCGGCATGTTTCCCATGCCAAGCTTTGAAGAAGGATTGAAATTCCTGGGCATTGACCACCGTAATGGGCCAATCACAAAAACTGATTTTGACGCTATCACTTAACGGGAAAGGAATGCCCTCTGGACGGCCATCCGCGAGACAAGCTAGGGCTTGGCTGGCCAAATGGTATGAGCTGCTGTCAACCTCTGAATAGGGGCCGGGATACGCAACGCGAAAAGACGGGTCAGTCCATTCAAAGAGAGGTTTTTCGGGCAACGCCGTCGGTTCCTCCGGGGATTGACAACTAAAAGTCAATCCGAGAAGGGGCAAGAACCATCGAATCTTTTGAAGAATGGGCATGGACCTATAAAGGTCGGCATTTCTCGGAAATAGTGAGAAGGTCAGCGCACATCAGGAGTTATCTGCCTAAAAGTGAGGCTGATTCGGGGCAAATCTACACGCAATCGCTTGGGCAAGGCATGCTCAAACATCTGCTGGCAAGGTGGCTGCATCCAAAGCAAGTCGCCCGAATGCAGGGCCAGCATAAAGCGCTTTTTCGTGGCGTCTTTGGATCGAAAAACAAAGTCACGAGAAGCCCCAAGACTCAGGCTGGCCACATGGGGATGCGGACCAAGTTCCGGTTCATTGTCCTGGTGATAGCCCATGTAGTCGTGCCCATTTAGGTAGGCATTGACGAGCACGGAATTGAACTGCGTGCCTAATTCTGCCTCAATGTCAGAACGCAATCCGGCCAAATCGGGATGCCAACCCATGCCCCGAAGGGTGCGGCCAGCATAGCGGTAATTACAGCCCTCGTCCGCCTGGTAAAAGCTCCTCCGAGGCTCCAAATGCAGGCGCCCAAAAAGGCTCACCGTGCCTTGTTCCCAGGGCCAATTTTCCCATCCCGTGCGCAGAAGGTGCCGGGCGCGTTCAGCATCCAGCCATTGTGGAAAATAGGTCCAAGGGGGACTAGCCATGCAGCGCGCGGTGCATCTGGGCCACCCAGGCGGTCGTTTCCTCGAGAGGGCGGGTGAGGTAGCCTTGTTGAAAGGCCTTTTCCCCGCTGTATTTCACCGAGTTGTAAGCGGCCCGAACACTGTCCTGGGTCAACAAGGGGCGTGAACCCAAAACACGTTCACGAACACGTTCTACACGCCACGCGATTTCGAGCAAAGCCCGGGGAGCCGTGCGCTTTGGGACCGGAACCCCAAGACCATTTGCAAGAAGGCTGAAAACCGATTTAAACGAGGCATTGGCGCCATTGAGAATGAAGCGCTCGCCCACTGGGGGTTGATCAAGGGCCTTCAACACTGCCTCGGCCACGTCCCGAACATCGACCCATCCCGTGGCCCCCGGCGATACGACCGGTAAACCCTTGGCAATGGTTTTTGGAAAGAGGCTGCTTCCGTCCGGCCAGGCGGAGGGCCCCAAAATGACGCTGGGGTGAAACACAGCCAAGGGAAGCCCTTCTTCGTGGTAGCGCCAGGCGACGAGTTCCGCGTCCAATTTGGATTTACCATAGGCGGACAGGCTGGCGCGCTTGCTTTCATTGGCTTCGGTGACGGTCGGCTCTCTCAAGTCCACACTTAGTGTCGCGATGCTGCTGATGTGCAGACCAAATTGCACCCCACGGTCCAAGGCGGCGAGCCATAAGTTTTCGCTCATTTGCGGGTTGGCCTGGAACATGAAGGATTCATCCTTCTTGCGAAAGGAGACGATGGCCGCGGCATGGACCACCTGGGTCGCCCCTTCCAAGGCGTCCGCCGTATCTAGGGCGTCGAGCAAATCCACTTGGCGCCATGTGACGCGGTCAAAGACCTCGGCATGCCCTTGCACAGACCAGCTGGCCTTCACGGATGTGAGGGCTGAAGGGCTTCGGTACAGGCCACAAACGGGCTTTTGTGCTAACGCCGCGGTAAGCACGATTTGCGAACCCAGCATTCCAGAGGCACCCGTGACGACAATCATGCTTTAAAGGTACGGCCCGCCTCGAGCCCCTGCTATACCTTTGTAGCATGAGTCCCTCCTTTGTTGAAGAATTGCGCTGGCGCCGAATGCTGCACGACAGCATGCCTGGCACGGAAGAGTTTTTGGCATCTGGCCCCCAAAAAGCCTACATCGGTTTTGACCCCACGGCCGATTCCTTGGGCGTGGGCAACTTGGTGCAGGTGATGATGCTCGTGCACTTCCAACGTGCGGGCCACCAGCCCTACGCTTTGGTGGGCGGCGCAACCGGCATGGTGGGCGATCCGTCCTTCAAGTCCGCCGAACGCCAATTGCTCGACGCCGAAACGCTAGAGAAGAACTTGGCAGGCCAGAAGGCTCAGCTCATGAAGTTTCTCGACTTTGACGGCCCCCACGGCGCCAAGATTGTCAACAACTACGATTGGTTTAAGGACTTCGGCTTTTTGGACTTCATCCGCGACGTCGGCAAGCACATCACCGTCAACTACATGTTGGCCAAGGATTCCGTGAAGAGCCGTCAAGAAAGCGGTATCAGCTTTACCGAATTCAGCTACCAGCTCATTCAGGGCTACGACTTTTACCACCTCTGGAAAAAGGAAGGCATCCATTTGCAAATGGGAGGTAGCGACCAGTGGGGCAATATCACCACCGGTACGGAGCTCATTCGCCGAATGGGCGGAGGCGAGGCCTTTGCCCTCACGACGCCCCTGATTAAGAAGGCGGACGGCACCAAGTTTGGCAAAACGGAGGGAGGCAATGTGTGGCTGGATCCCAACCGTACGAGTCCCTACCAATTCTACCAGTTTTGGCTCAATGCGGCGGACGAAGATGCAGGCAACTACATCCGCATTTTCACTACCAAGACCCGCGAAGAAATTGAGGCCCTGGAGGCCGAACATGCCCAGGCCCCGCACTTACGCATTGTGCAAAAGGCCCTCGCGGCGGACATTACGGCGCGGGTTCACTCCGAAGAAGAACTAGATAAAGCCCTGAAAGCGAGCCAAATTCTCTTTGGCCAATCAACCGCGGAAGCCTTGAAAGCCCTGGATGCCCGCACGTTGCTGGACGTATTTGAAGGCGTTCCGCAAATGACGGTGTCCAAAGATGCCTTGGCGGCAGGCATGACTATACTAGACATAGCTTGTGCTGATACGGCCCTCTTTGCATCGCGCGGAGAGGCCAAAAAGCTCCTCGCGGCGGGCGGCGTTTCGCTGAACAAGAACAAAGTGGAGGGCGACTACACGGTCACCTTGGACGATGTCATCGGCGGCGGCTACTTGCTCGTTCAGAAGGGCAAGAAGAACTATGCGCTAGTTGTAGTCAGCTAATCGGCTGAATCAAATCCCAGCGGTTGCCGTAGCGGTCGGCGACAACACAGACCTTCCCAAACTCCTCCTGGCGCACCGGAGCTTCCGGGTAGCAGCCATGTTCGGCTAAGCGTGCGACGTCTGCATCGAGGTCTTCACAGTGCATAAAGAGAAAGACGCGTCCCCCAGCCTGCTGTCCAATCGCGGCTTCTTGATCCGGAGTGGCGGCTTTGGCGAGAAGCAGGGCGCAAGGGCTTCCGGGGGGAGCGACCCGCACCCAACGTTTTTCGGGGGTTCGGACGCTGTCTTCCAAGAGCACAAAACCCCATGCCTGGGTGTAGTGGGCGATGGCTTCGTCGTAGTCTGGCACGACTACGGCCACCATAAAGAGCTGCTTATTCACTTTCGAGCGGAATGCAAGCGTAGGCCGCGTATTCGTAGCCCGTGGATTGGGCGGCGGTGGGCTTGGCCAAGTGGTGCAGCTGGCCGTAGGCCTTGTCCTCGTGCAGTTTGAGCTTGGGAATGTCCAAGACCTCCGCGTCGGTGAGGATGCATTGAATGCCCACTTCGCCGCGGGTGAAAATAAGGATGCGAAAGCGCTGCTCGTCTTGGTTCTTGGCGTCTTGGTAGCGCAAGACCCAGGCGTTAAGTCCGGCATCGTCTAATTCATCGGGAAGGGGCTTGAGCTCCTCAAAGCCAAAGTTTTGGAGGTAGCCGGAGAAGGCTTCCCAAAAAGGGCCGCTGCGCTTTTCCGTGAGGAATTCCACGAGGGAACGCTCTGGCCAAGAATTGCTGATAAAGGCGGAGGAACGCACGTGGCCGTGGATCAGGCCCGTCATGTATTTTTTGGCCATTCGGCGGTCTGAGGGGGTGCCGGGCTCATTCAAGTGGAGGGCCTTTTGGGTTTGGCCGATGGGTTGGCCCTTGGCGTTGTACAAGGTGGCTTCTGCCGCGAGCTCACCGTCACGCACGGCGGCCTTCTCGACCCAAACGCGCTTGGTAATGTCGTAGCCTCCGTCAGCGGCACGCACGGCGTGCACGGCGGTGCTGTCGGACAACGTGAACGCGGGTTCTTTGTCCACGGTAATGCTGGTCCATGCGTTGACCCACTGGGCGGACAAGGGTGACGCGAGAAGAATAAGGGTTGTTATCCACCACGATAATTGCAGGCTGCGGGTAGTAGGGGCGGGGTTGGGCGTAGTATCCGGTTCCATAAGGACGTCGATGAGTGTAAGGACGATGAGGGTGGTGATCGGCGGAGACCTGTAGGCTAACACCGAGTACGAGCAAGGTAGCAATCAGTAGGCGCATATTCGAGTCTTTAGGTTAAACGGTCATCAGTGAGCAGCCGCGGAGGTCGGAGCCTTCCAATCGGCCTAGCACTTCAAATGAACCATTTCCAAAGACCTTGCCAAGATCCGCTGTGGCCAAAAAAGCACAGGAATCCGCGTTGGCCAAATCGACAATGTTTAGTGCGGCATGCGATTCAAGGGCGGCCCATTCGAGGGGGTTCTCGGGACTGCGGGGCAGGACGCGCATTTGGGGTGGAGGGATGAAGCGTCCTTCGCCAAAGCTGTAGGCTTGGGACATCAGTTCGGTCATACCGTATTCGGAGTGGATGCGGTCCACGCCGAACGCCTGCTGAAGCTGCGCGTGCACGGCTTCGCGGACGGGCTCTAAGCGTCGGCCCTTCATGCCGCCCGTTTCCATGATAAGGGTAGATTTCAGAGAAAGCGGTTTTTCCAAGCTTTCTGCCCAATCGAGCAAGGCAAAGGTTACACCCAGAATAACGGTGGGAACACCGTTGAGTTCCAAGGTTTCCAATCGGTAGCGCAGCTCGTCCAGGCCTTTGAGGAAGAAGCCCGACTCCTCCGCGGGGGACTGTTTCACGAAGTGCTCCGCCATGGCAATAAGGGAGGACCCTTCGCGCTCCATGTAACTCGGGAGCAGGCAAAGCCAAGCGTATTGATCAACCGGGCCATAAAAATGCTCAAAGCAGGCCTGAGCGTTGCGCAAGTAGGCATCCCTGGAGGCCACGTGGTGCTTTGAAGTCACCTGTCCGGTCGTGCCACTGGACGTGTAGATGGCCCCGGGCTCAAAGTCGCCCGTTTTGACTGTATGCGTTTTAAACGTTTCAATCGGCAAGAAGGGGATTTCCCGCAGGGATTGAACGGCCTCTTGCCGCGCTAGATCCACCCCTAGGTGTTGGAGCCATGCCCCGTACACGGGGTTGTGCTGCGCTTGAAATCGAAAGAGCCGAAGGGCTACCTCTTCAAAGGTGGGTGAGATGAATGGGAACATCTCACTCATCGTCAGACAATGAAGTTGGGGCACTCAAAACCTGGACATCGGCCCTCAGGCTGTCAATGATCCACTGGTAGTACCGCGCCATACGTTCGGCATCGCCATGGTAGTAGGCAAAGCTCCGCTGCACTTGCTCAGCTGTTACACCAAAGTCGCGGTATAGGGTCTCGTAATACTGTCCCAAGGGGAGGGAATCGCCGAGCAGGGTCTTTCCCGTTCGAGCACCCTCCAGCAAATTCATTTCATAGACCAAGCGCACAAAGGTCTCTTCGGGAAGCAAATCCTTCGGGGCCTCCATGGGGTTGACGGCTTCCTCCGTTCCTGTGAATGAACAGGCACTAAAGCTCAACAGGGCGCACAGGAGGAGGATCGGTTTCATGTTCGTTGGAAGAGCAAACGCTGCCCAGCGGCCTCGCCTCGAATTTTACCTTGTTTGTAGACTAAATGGCCATTGACAAAGGTGTGGGTCACGCGCGAAGCGAAGGTGCGCCCCTCGAAGGGGGACCAGCCACATTTACTGAGGACGTTTTCGGAAGTCACATTCCAAGGGCGGGAAGGGTCGACAATAACCACATCGGCATGGTAGCCCTCGCGTAAATAGCCGCGCTCTTCGATGCCAAAGAGCTCGGCCTGGTTGTGGCACATGAGCTGAACAATGCGCGCAAAATCAATGTCGTTCCGGCGAGCGAGTTCTAACATAGCGGACAAGCTGTTTTGGACAAGCGGGCCTCCCGATGGCGCATCCGCGTAGGGACGCATTTTTTCTTCCAAGGTGTGGGGGGCATGGTCGGTCGAGACGACGTCAATTTTTCCGTTGAGCAGGGCTTCGCGCAAGGCATTGCGGTCGGCTTTGGTTTTGACTGCCGGATTCCATTTGATGAGGTTTCCTTTTTCGGCATAATCCTCTTCAGAGAACCACAGGTGGTGGACGCAGGCTTCAGCGGTGATTTTCTTTTCCCCGAGCGGGATATCCCCATCGAGCAAGTCCAGCTCCATGGCTGTCGAGACGTGATAGAGGTGAAAGCGGGCCCCTGTTTTACGCGCCATGGCAATCGCGGCAGAAGAGCTGATGTAGCAACCCTCCGCAGAGCGGATGTAGGGATGGTCCGCGGCGGTAAGGTTTTCACGGCCTTTTTCCGCGATGAAGCGTTCCAAATTGCCCTGAATGGTTGCTTCATCCTCGCAGTGGGCGATGAGCTGGTGGTCCACTTCGCGGAAGATGCGCTCCAATGTTTCAGGATTGTCTACCAGCATATTCCCCGTGGAGGAGCCCATGAAGATTTTGATTCCGGCCACATCGCGCTTGGAGATCTTCTTAAGTTCCTCCAAGTTGTCGTTGGTGGCACCCATATTGAAGCTGTAATTAGCCCAAGAAACCGCGGCAGCGCGGGTGTATTTCTTTTCTAACTCTTCCACCGTCGTGGCTTGCGGTACGGTATTGGGTTGTTCGACATAGCTGGTCACTCCCCCGGCAATTGCCGCGCGGGATTCACTAGCGATGTCTCCTTTGTACGTCAACCCAGGCTCGCGGAAATGCACTTGGGAATCAATGACCCCAGGCAGTACATAGCAGCCGGCCGCATCGATGACTTGGACGTGAACGTCCTTGGGGGTGAGGGTGCGGTCAATCTGTTCGATTCGCCCATTTTCTAGGAGTATATCCCCTTCGATAATCTGACCTTCATTGATCAGTCGGGCGTTTTTGATGAGATAGCGTGGGGGTATGGATGTCATTTGCGAAATATGCTCGTAATCTTCAGCAAAATTACCCCAAAGACTGCCTCCCGAATAATCCCAGAAGACATTTTACTTTGGCCCAATTTCCTATCTGTGAAGATGACGGGAACTTCGGCAAGATGGAAGCCTTTTTGCCAAGCGCGAAACTTCATTTCGATCTGGAAGGCATAGCCCACAAAGCGTATTTTTTCAAAATCTATCGCCTCCAAAACCTCCCGCCGGTAGCATTTGAATCCGGCCGTGGTGTCGTGGATGGGCATACCTGTAATGAACCGGACATACTTGGAGGCAAAAAAGCTCAATAGGACACGGGACATCGGCCAGTTCACCACGTTTACGCCGTTGGAATAGCGCGAACCAATGGCCAAGTCGGCCTTGTACAGGGCACAGGCATCCAACAAACGAGGTAAGTCTTTGGGGTCATGGGAAAAATCCGCATCCATTTCAAAGATGTACGAATATCCTCGGGCAAGGGCCCATTGAAATCCATGGATGTAGGCTGTTCCTAGGCCCAGTTTCCCCGTGCGGCACTCGAGAAAAATACGGTTTGGGTAGTCTACTTGGCTCGAGCGCACTAAGTCGGCTGTACCGTCCGGCGATCCATCGTCGATGACTAACACGTCAAACCCGGGCTCCAATGCGCAAACCGCAGCCAAAATGGCTTGGATGTTATCGCGTTCATTGAACGTGGGAATGATGACCAAAGAGGACGACATAGCCCCCAAAAGTAGTCCTTAAGGGCCGTATTTTTGAAGAAATCTCCTTCCCATGTCCATGCCCCGTCTCTATCTCCTCGATGCCTATGCCCTGATATTTCGAGCCTATTTTGCCTTTGCTCGAAATCCCCGGGTCAATAGCAAGGGGGTGGACACGTCGGCCGTCTATGGCTTCATGTTGGCCCTGTTGGATGTTTTGGAAAAGGAGAAGCCCAGCCATATCGCGGTTGTGTTTGACATTGGCGGTAGCCAGGTTCGCGAGGAGCTCTTCCCGGCGTACAAAGCGAACCGAGACGAGACCCCTGAGGGCATCAAAGTGGCCGTCCCCTATATCCACCAATTGCTTGAAGCCATGAAGATTCCCGCCCTCGGCGTTCCGGGCTTCGAGGCGGACGATGTCATTGGAACCCTGGCACATAAGGCTGAATCGGCAGGCTACGAGGTCTACATGATGACCCCGGACAAAGACTTTGGCCAGTTGGTCACCGAAAAAGTGAAAATCCTCAAGCCGGGCCGCGGGGGTGATCCTGCGGAAGTGCTCGGGGTTCAAGAGGTCTGCGACCGCTGGGGGATTCAACGGGTGGATCAAGTCATAGACATGCTTGGCCTCATGGGCGATGCGGTGGATAACATCCCCGGCATTCCCTCCGTCGGGGAAAAAACGGCGGCCAAACTGCTGGCCGAATACGACACCATGGAGGGCATTTTTGCCCATGCCGAGGAAATAAAGGGAAAGTTGGGCGAAAAGATTCGAGAATTTGCCGACCAAGGCCGCCTCTCCAAGGTCCTCGCCCGCATCCTCACCGACGTCCCCATTGACTTGGATGAGCGCGACCTGCTTCGGGAAGACCCCGACACCGACAAGCTCAAAACGCTATTGGATGAATTGGAATTCCGGAGTCTTCAGCGCCGCTTGCTGCCGTCTGCGCCAGCTGCGCCCAATGCGTCGGCGAGTGCAGCCCCTGGGGCATCAGGAACTCCGAGCGCCGCTCCGGCTCCATCCACCGACGGGCAAATGGACCTTTTTGGAACAGCCCTCCCCGCCTTGGAGTCGCTCCCAGGCAGCGACGCCATGTCGACCAATCACACCTACACCTTGCTGGACAACGTGGTAGCCGTGCAGTTTTTTGCGCGCAAATTGGCGGAACAGCCGGCGTTTTGCTTTGACACGGAAACCACGTCATTGGATACGCTGGAAGCGGAGCTGGTCGGCATCGCCTTTTCGTACGAGGCGCATACGGCCTACTTTGTGGCGCTTCCTGCGGACCGTTCCGAGGCCATGGCCTTGCTTGATCCTTTGCGTGGCCCGCTCGAAAATCCGTCGATTGAAAAGGTTGGTCACAACTTGAAGTACGACTACCAGGTCCTGCTGAACTATGGCATTCGGGTGCAAGGCCCCTTGGTGGACACGATGTTGATGCACTATTTGGTGGAGCCGGATCAGCGCCATGGGATGGACGATTTGGCTCAAAAGCTGCTCGGCTACACGCCCATTCCCATTACGTCTTTGATCGGCCCCAAGGGAAAGAACCAAAAGACCATGCGCGATGCGGACCCCGCCGCCGTGGCGGAATATGCAGGGGAAGATGCGGACATCACATGGCGCCTGCGCAACACCCTCCAGCCCCTTGTGGAGGATACAGGGGTTCAGTCCATTTACCAAACTATGGAGGCTCCCTTGATTTCCGTCTTGTCCGACATGGAGATGGCGGGTGTGAAAGTCGACAGCGCGGGCCTTGCGGCCTTTTCAGAGGAGCTAGGGCAGGATTTGACGCGGTTGGAAGCGGAGGTCTTCGAATTGGCGGGCCAAACGTTCAACTTGGGCTCCCCCAAGCAGCTTGGGGATGTCCTCTTTGATGGATTGCAGATAGGCCGCGGCAAAGTAAAAAAGACCAAAACGGGTCAGTATGCCACCGGCGAGGAAGTTCTAGAAGGATATGTGAAGGAGCATCCCATCGTGGAAAAGCTCTTGGAATGGCGCCAGGTGGGCAAGTTGAAAAGCACCTATGTCGATGCCTTGCCGAAGTTGGTCCATCCCAAGACGGGCCGCATCCACACGACCTTCAACCAGGCCGTAGCCGCGACGGGCCGCCTATCGTCGACCAATCCGAACTTGCAGAATATTCCGATCCGCACGGAGCGCGGCCGCCGCGTCCGCAACCTCTTTGTCGCACGCGATTCCGACCACATCCTACTTAGTGCCGACTACTCGCAAATTGAACTGCGCGTCATTGCCTCCATGAGCCAAGATCCGGCGATGCTGGAGGCATTTCGGAGCGGCGAGGACATTCACGCGGCTACGGCGGCCAAGGTTTTTGGGGTGCCCCTCTCGGAGGTGTCACGCGAGCAGCGTTCGCACGCGAAGACGGTCAATTTCGGGATCATTTATGGGGTGTCTGCGTTCGGCTTGAGCAATCAGACCACCCTTTCCCGCTCCGAAGCCAAAGAAGTCATAGACAGCTACTTCGCGACCTATCCCGGCATCAAAAAGTACATTGACGACCAAGTAGCGTCCGCACGGTCGAAGGGCTACGTGGAGACCTTACTGGGCCGACGTCGCTATTTACGGGACATTGACTCGCGCAACCAAGCAGTTCGGGGCCATTCCGAGCGCAATGCCATCAATGCACCCATCCAAGGAACAGCGGCGGACATCGTGAAATTGGCGATGATCAAGGTCCATGCCCGCATGCAAAAAGAAGGATTCCAATCCCCCATGATTTTGCAAGTGCATGACGAATTAGTCTTCGATGTTCAACGCTCCGAATTGGATGCGCTCAAAGCGCTCGTTGTCGAAGAAATGGAAAACGCCTACCCCTTAGCAGTGCCCTTAGTGGCGGATACGGGTGTGGGCGCTACCTGGTTGGAGGCGCACTAATTTCAATCAAACGTCACTTGCACCACGGTTGCATTACCGTTGCGTAAAACGGTAACGGGAACGGTTTGGCCTTTGGTAAAGGTGCTCAACGCTTTCATGTAATCCATCATGCTGGTGATGGCTTGGTCGCCCATTTGGGTGACCACATCTCCCTTAGCGAGGCCGGCCTTTGCGGCAGGACGTCCTTCGCTCACGCCGTCAATGCGCATGCCAGGGTCGCTGTAGAGGTAATCCGGGACCACGCCCAGGGTCACTTTGAAGCGAGGGGTGTCGTCCGATTGATCTTTGGTTTTGGAGAAAGGGAGCTCTCCGAGGGCATCGGCCGAACGCACAATGCCTTCGATGTAGTCCACCACATCGGCGAGGCCGGCATAGTTGATTTTGTCCCAATCGTCCGAAGGGCGATGGTAGTCCTCATGCTGCCCCGTGAAAAAGTGTAGCACGGGGATGTCTGCCAAGTAAAAAGAGGTATGGTCGGAGGGGCCAACGCCTGACACTTCCCGCTTGAGTGCAAATCCGAATTCATTTTGCTCGTCCAACAGACCATCCCAAAGAGGGCTGGTCCCCGTGCCATAAACGGCCAGCTGACGCTCGGCATTCAGACGACCGACCATGTCCATATTGATCATGAAGCGCGGTGCGGGGAAGGCGCCCAGGTGTTCTTTTGCAAAGGCATTAGATCCCCAAAGCCCCATTTCTTCCCCTGAAAAAGCGATGAATACGACGGTGTTTTGAAGTGGGCTGTCGTGGAAACGGCGCGCAAGTTCTAGGACAGCAGCCACTCCGGAAGCATTGTCGTCTGCCCCATTGTGAATGGCCGAATCTGCCCCACGGTATAGGCTGCCTTCACCGCCCCATCCCCAATGGTCGTAATGGGCGCCAATGTAGATGGTGCCCTCGCCCTGTCCGGGTAGAACGGCGACTACGTTTCGGCCGGTGATTTTGGGACCCGTAGGCGTACCATGGACCGAAGGTTGGGCCTCAAAAGAATCGTAATAAGGCGTTTTGCTGTCGGAAATAGCCCCGTTCACTCCCATGGATTTAAAGCGCTTCACCAAGTATTCCGAGGCCTTTTTCTCGCCTTTGGTTCCCACTTTTCGCCCTTCCATGGCGTCGTCGGCCAAAGTCTTCACATCCGTTTGAAGTTGCAGGGCTTCTTTGCTGAGTTTTGGAGCGTCTTGAGCGTGCGCTTGCCACGTCAAAGCACTCATTGCGAGTGTAAGTAGGGCCAAGTAAAAGCGGAAAGGGGTATTCTGGAATTTCATGTAACTCGGGGATGTACGTTTGTGCCAAATGTACTGGCAAGACCATGAAACACCTACCCCCATATTCTTTTTCCTCCCCGGATGGAACCTAATGGATTACTGCAAGCAATCGAAACAACGGCGGCACGCGTGAAACTAATCTGTTTATCGCGGATTGGGTGGATTAAGCCTCTTCTGTAGGGTCCGAATGGCTCGATTCAGCATGGGCCATTTCGGGATCGACACTGGCCGTTTCGCGAAGGACCTCACCCAAGGTGCGGTGGTCGTCTTTGTCACGGTTTCGAACCATGCCCCAGGCCATAAAGACGGAGCTCGCAAGAATGATATAGAGCAAAATGCCGTTATCAAATTGGGGGATGCCCATGGTGGGAGGGATGGCATAAAACAGCAAGATGGTAATGAGGCCACGTGGCGCCATGTACGTAAGAACCGCTTGGGGTTGGGGGACGGTCCATTGGATCGCGACAGTTCGGATTCGATAGATGCCCACCAGCGCCAAGAGCGCAAAAAAGATCACCAAGGGGTTGGCCAAGGAGCCCAAGTCAATGCTGTAGCCAAAGACGACAAAGAAGAATGTTCGGACAATGAATGCGGTCTCCCGGGTGATTAATTTGAAGTCGTTCAAGAGTCCGCTGACGATGTCCGCTTTGAGCCAACGCTGCAATTTGCCTGGGAAAAACAAGTTGGGATTGTTGAGGATCAAGCCAAAAATTAAGATGACCAGCAAAGAACTCAGATGAAGCATTTTGCCCACCGCGTAAAGGAGGATCAACACGGCGATCAAGAGGAAGAGTTTGAGCTGCGTTTTGATGTTTTGGAGCAGGATGACCAAGAGGTAGGAGAACACGGCGGATACCAGGATGGACACCCCAAAGGACCAGCCGAATTGCATCAACCACTCACCCGTGCTTCCTCCTGGGTTTTCGAAGCCCTCCACGAGAAAGTAAAAGAGCATAATGCCCAAAATGTCGCTAAACGTCGATTGGTAAATCATGAATTCCTTCAGGTCGTGGCGCATATTCTCCACCGACGGAATGATGATGGCGGAACTCAAGATGCTTAAAGGCACCGCATAGAGGATCGCCCGGTCCCAGGGGGCATCCATGCCGACGTGAAATAATGCGGACAAGAAGAAGGTGGTGGCCCCCATTTCGAGAAGGGTCAGCCCAAGGCTTCGTCCTATCATTCCAGTGTGTTCCCGGCGCAGTTCCAAATCCAGCGCGGCTTCGAGAACAATCATGATCAAGCCCACAGAACCCAAAATTTCCAACGCGGGACGGACATCTGGTTGAGGGAAGGAGGCATAGTTTCCCCCGACATTAAACAGGATGCCCATGCCCAAAAGCATGAGGACGCTCGGGATGCGCGTCTTTTTGGCCAAAAGATTGAACAAATACGAGACAATCACGATGGCGGCCAACGCAATCAGGATAGAGGGGGTGTTGATCAAGTGGTTCACGAAGGAAAAGTACAAACAAAACATGCCGCTCTTGTGAGGGAGCGGCATGCTAAAAGAGATATTTCCCGGTCTTTCGCGAGAAAAACGCCGAGTAGGAGGCGATTTAGCCCTTCATCATTTTCATTTTGCGCAATCGAAGGCTGTTGGGGGTAATTTCTACGAGCTCATCGCTTTGAATGTACTCCAATGCCTCCTCGAGGCGCAGCTTCACGGCGGGGGCGATACGCACTTTATCATCCGTTCCGGAAGCCCGGACGTTGGTGAGTTTCTTGCCCTTGGTCAAGTTGACGGCTAAATCTGAACCGCGGGTGTGTTCGCCGGTAATTTGGCCTGCATAGATTTCATCACCCGGCTCGATAAAGAAGCGGCCTCGATCCTGAAGGCGGTCGATAGAATAAGCGATTGCGGTGCCCTGCTCCATGGAAACCAATGAGCCATTAGTGCGTTTGGGCAAATCTCCCTTGAGCGGTTGAAACTCCAAGAAGCGGTGATTCATAATGGCTTCGCCAGCGGTAGATGTTAACAACCCATTGCGCAAACCAATTAGGCCGCGGGAAGGAATGTGAAAGGTCAAAATCATGCGGTCGCCCTTGGGCTGCATATTGAGCATTTCGCCTTTGCGCAACGTGGCCATTTCTACCGCGGTTCCGCTCATGGATTCGGGCAAGTCAATGACCAATTCTTCGATGGGCTCACATTTGATGCCGTCGATTTCCTTGATGATGACCTGAGGATTGCCAATTTGCAATTCGTAGCCTTCGCGGCGCATGGTTTCGATTAGGACGGAAAGGTGCAAGACGCCCCGGCCAAAGACGCGGAAGGTGTCGGCTGAATCTGTAGCCTCCACGCGGAGGGCCAGGTTCTTCTCCAATTCCTTTTCCAAGCGGTCTTTCAAGTGACGCGAGGTCACAAACTTGCCTTCTTTGCCGAAGAAGGGGGAGTCATTGATCGTGAAGATCATGCTCATAGTGGGCTCATCAATGGTGATGGGAGGCATGGCTTCGGGATGTTCGAAGTCCGCAACCGTATCGCCAATTTCGAATCCCTCAATGCCGTTGAAGGCACAGATTTCACCGGCATGAACTTCGGAAACGCGCGCACGCCCCAACCCTTCAAAAACAAAGAGCTCTTTGATTCGGGACTTGGTGATGCTTCCGTCGCGCTTAACCAAGCAAATCGGTTGGTTGTCCTTTAAGGTGCCGCGGTGCAGGCGGCCGATGGCCATGCGGCCCGTGTAGGACGAATAGTCCAAGGACGTGATCAGGAGTTGCGAGGTGCCCTCTAGTGCTTGGGCCGCTGGGACATGCGACAAGACCATGTCCATCAATGGCTCGATGCTGTCCGTCGGGTTCTTCCAGTCCTCGCCCATCCAGTTGTTTTTGGCTGAACCATAGACGCATGGGAAGTCAAGTTGCTCTTCCGTGGCGTCCAAGGAGAACATGAGGTCAAAAACCGCTTCATGGGCCGCTTCGGGATCGCAGTTGGGCTTGTCCACCTTATTGACCACCACGATGGGCTTCAATCCCAATTGTAGGGCCTTCTGGAGGACAAATCGGGTTTGGGGCATGGGCCCCTCAAAGGCGTCGACGAGCAGCAATACGCCATCCGCCATGTTTAAGACGCGTTCGACCTCTCCGCCGAAGTCCGCGTGGCCTGGGGTGTCGATGATATTGATCTTGACATCTTTGTACCGGACGGACACGTTTTTCGCCAAAATGGTGATGCCGCGTTCGCGTTCAATGTCGTTGTTGTCCAAAATGAGCTCCCCGGTCTCCTGGTTGGAGCGGAACAACTGACAGTAGTGGAGGATCTTGTCAACCAAGGTGGTTTTGCCGTGGTCAACGTGGGCGATAATCGCAATGTTTCGGATGGGAGTCATAAAAGGGGCCTTCTCTTTGGCCGCGCAAAAGTACTCCGAATAATCTGCAAGGAGACCGAACTCCCTGAATTTTAACGGATTTCCTTAACCGTCACGTTTTTGAAAGCCGAGTGCTTGTGGAAATCCTGAATAACTTCTTCGATGTCAGCATCTAGGAATTCGCAGGCGCGGAAATCCAGTTCAAGTGTTGACCCAGCTGGAATCCGCTCCAGGTGCGACTTCAGCGCCCCTTTGCTCAAGTAGGTGACGACTCGGCGCAAGGTGAAGGTGAACACTCCACCCTTTTCGGCGTAGGAAATGTTGCTCTTGAAATCCGTGACCGCAATAAAGATGAGGGAGATCACAAGACCCAGCGCGATGCCCTTTAGCAGGTCGCTCAATAGGATGGCGACTACCGTGATGACAAAGGGCACCCATTGGTTTCGGCCTTTGGCAATGATAGACTTCACGAGGGAGGGGGAGACCAACTTATAGCCGGTCATGATCAGGATGGCTGCCAGTACGGCGAGGGGTATGCGGTTGAGCACCGGGGTGATGGCGATGACGGCACCGGCCAAAATAATGCCATGCATTATGGCACTCGACTTGTGCTTGGCCCCCATTTGGGCGTTGGCGGAAGTGCGCACGATGACCGATGTAATGGGAAGACCGCCGATTAAGCCCGAAACGCTGTTGCCCACCCCTTGGGCAATCAGCTCGCGGTTGGTGGGCGTGATGCGCTTCAAGGGATCCAATTTGTCCGCCGCTTCAATGCAGAGTAGGGTTTCAATGCTGGCAATGACCGCAATGGTGGCGGCGACAATCCATACTTGGGGGTTGCCAAATGCACCAAAATTAGGTAGGGTCAGCCCGGATCGCCAGTTTGGAAGCTGTACACTGTGTTCGGCCAATATGGCCCATTCGGGGTTGTATGTTCCCAAGCCCCACCCAAGAAGGCTCCCGAGGACAACGACCAACAAGGGGGCGGGAAGGAAGGTAGAAATGGCTGTTTTGGCATACCCAAATGCTTGGGTGGAAATCAAGAGTGCGAGGCTAAAGAAGCCCACAATGGCGGGCCCCATAGTCAGGGCCCCCAGAGCATGCTGGACGGCGCTGAAAGTGTTTTCGTTGGCAGGCTGGGAAAATCCTTCATCACCCATGAAGTCCACATCGTACCCGACCAAGTGGGGCAGTTGCTTGAGAATCAAAATGAGGCCAATGGCGGCCATCATGCCTTTAATGACGGTGTTGGGAATGTAGTGGCCAATGATCCCCAAGCGCATGAGCCCAAAGACAATTTGGATCAAACCGGCAAGGAAGACAGCGAGGAGAAATGTGTCAAATCCCCCCAAATCGGTGATCGCCACAATCACGATAGCAATCAAACCGGCCGCAGGTCCGGAAACGCTCAAATGCGATCCGCTAATGCCTCCCACCACGATGCCTCCCACCACGCCCGCGATGATTCCGGAGATTAAGGGAGCGCCAGAGCCCAGGGCAATGCCGAGACACAGGGGTAGGGCAACGAGAAAAACGACAATGGAGGAGGGAATGCTTTCGCGGATGTGGGTGAACATAGATGGGCTAGATGATTTTAGACGTGTTTAACAAATTCTATGCCCAAAAGGTTTGCCTGTGCGACGCAAGAAAGAAATTAGGGCAAAAAAGCAGAGAATGGGGTATCCGCCGCAGTCACATCGGTCGAAAAAAAGTCATGTGGCACACCTTCACTCGTGGTTATATGACCCATTAGACGCTTAAATCCATGAAAACCAATATTTTACATGAAATTAAATCAGCCACTTTTGTGAAGATGTGATAATCTAAATCACTTGGATACACAATTTTAATGCAATCCAACTCAGTCGGATTACATTTGTGCCCCTTAAAAATCATTCTCCGATGAAAAACCGTTATGTCGATCTAATTGAACAGACGTTTGATTTCCCTCAAGAAGAATTCTATGTGGAAGAGGATCAACTGCACTGGCACGACATTCCCCTCATGGAATTGATTAAGCAATATGGCACTCCCTTGAAGGTGACCTATTTGCCCAAAATCTCGGAAAACATTCAACGCGCGAAGCGGATGTTCAACGTGGCGATGGCGAAAGTGGACTACCAAGGAAGCTACCACTTCTGCTATTGCACCAAGAGTTCGCATTTCCAATTCGTCATGGAAGAAGCGCTCAAAAACAATATTCACTTGGAGACCTCTTCGGCCTTTGACATCAATCTGATTGAGGCGCTGGAAGAAGAGGGCAAGATCACCAAGGACCAATTTGTGGTATGCAACGGCTACAAGCGGGCTCAATACTTGGAAAACATCGCACGCCTCATCAATGAGGGCTGGACCAATGTGATCCCCGTGATGGACAATAAGGAAGAACTTCCCATGTTGATTGACCAAATCCACAAGGGAACCGGTCCCGTAAAAATTGGCATACGAATCGCCGCCGAGGAAGAGCCCAAGTTTGAATTCTACACCTCACGCCTGGGTATCTCCTACAAGGATGTCCTTCCGATGTACAAGAACTACTTGATGGACCAGGAGAATGTGGAACTGAAGATGCTCCACTTCTTCATCAACACGGGCATCAATGACACGGCCTACTATTGGAATGAACTCCTCAAGTGTGTCAATGTCTACATCCAATTGAAGAAGGTTTGCCCCACATTGGACTCATTGAACATTGGCGGCGGGTTCCCCATCAAGAATAGTTTGAGCTTTGCCTACGACTATGAATACATGGCCGAGGAGATCATTGCACAAATCAAGAACCAATGCGCACAAGCCGGAATCCCCGAACCGCACATCTTTACGGAGTTTGGAAGCTTCACGGTTGGAGAGAGTGGGGCCACGTTCTATTCCATCATGGGGGAGAAGAAGCAAAATGACCGAGAAAAGTGGTACATGATCGACTCGAGCTTCATGACCACTTTGCCGGATGCGTGGGCTATCAACAAGCGCTTCATCATGCTGGCCATCAACAACTGGGAAACGCCCTATGAGCGGGTGCTCTTGGGGGGCCTAACCTGCGACTCGGACGATTACTACAATTCCGAGCAGCACTCCAATGCCATCTTCTTGCCGAAGTTTTCGAGCGAGGCGCCTACGCAGTACATCGGCTTCTTCAACACGGGCGCCTACCAGGAGAGCATCTCGGGCTATGGCGGATTGCAGCACTGCCTCATTCCCGCTCCCAAACACGTTGTGATCTCGCGGGATGAGGACGGCGATTGGAATACCCGGTTGTTTGCCAAAGAGCAATCGTACAAGAGCATGCTCAAAATTTTGGGTTACTAATCCGTCGAAGGAGCCCTTTTCTGCCTTTATTTTTACCCACACATCTTTGATATCATGCGCGGTCCCATTTCCAATTTCATCGACTCTCATTATAAGCACTTTAATGCTGCAGCCCTAATGGATGCAGCGAAAGGCTACGAAGCCCACTTAACTTCTGGGGGCAAAATGATGGTCACCCTCGCCGGGGCCATGTCTACGGCCGAGTTAGGGCGGTCTCTTGCCGAGATGATTCGGCAGGGCAAGATTGATATCATTTCTTGCACGGGGGCAAACCTCGAGGAGGACCTGATGAATTTGGTGGCGCATAGCCACTACAAGCGTGTTCCCCATTACCGTGACTTGACGCCGCAGGACGAGCGCGAGCTCTTGGATGCGGGGTTGAACCGCGTCACAGACACCTGCATTCCCGAAGAAGAGGCCTTCCGCAAACTGCAGCACCACATTCATGGATGTTGGACGCGCGCAGAGGCAAAGGGAGAGCGGTACTTCCCCCACGAATACATGTACCAAATGATTCGTCTTCCGGAATTTGCGGCGGAATACGACGAGGCCGTGAACCCTGCGAATTCGTGGATGTTGGCCGCTGCAGAGCGCAACTTGCCCATTATTGTTCCCGGCTGGGAAGACAGTACCATGGGCAACATCTTTGCGAGCTACTGCATCAAAGGAGAGCTCCAAGCGAGCACGATGAAGTCGGGCATTGAGTACATGGGTTATTTGGCTTCGTGGTACATCGATAATTGCCGCAATCCCCAAAATCCCGATGCACCGAGTGTGGGCTTTTTCCAAATTGGCGGCGGCATTGCGGGGGACTTCCCTATTTGCGTTGTCCCGATGCTTTACCAAGACATGGAGATGGAAGACATCCCCTTCTGGGGCTATTTCTGCCAAATTTCTGATTCGACCACCTCATACGGGTCCTATTCCGGCGCCGTTCCCAACGAAAAAATCACGTGGGGGAAATTGGATGCCGATACGCCAAAATTTATTGTAGAGTCGGATGCAACCATCGTTGCACCGCTTATTTTCGCTTGGGTATTAAAATGGTAAAAGCACCATGGAAAAGCAGCGTTTAATCGTTGATTACAAAAACATCACACCGGAGCAACTTCAAATCCTGACGGATAAATACCCCGAAGGATTTGACCCGGATGACATGATTGTCTACAAGAATAGCGAGGGCAAAACCGTCCGAACGATTCCTCTGGAGACCGGAACCACCAAGTACCTGTTCAAGGTATCCATCGAATTGGAGCGCCGCGCCCAAGCTTTCTTGGACGACGAAGACGACCAAGAAGAAGTGGCTGACGAGGATGCAGCGCCCGAGGCGGACGCTGTGGAAGAGACCGAGGAGGACTAAGCCCGCGCATACCAGCCGGACTGCACCTGTACTTCGCCCAACCACAACATTTCTGCTAAGGCGGCCAAACACTGGGGACTGCTTAATCCCGTTTGCCGTTCGATGTCTCCAATTCGCAAGGGTCCTGCGTGAAGCACGTCCCAAATGCGTTGATGGGAGGCGGGCCCTTGGCTCTGCTTTGCCACGTCCTGGAGGGCGGGCCATTGGAGTTCATCGGCCAGATTCGAGGGTTCCAGCACCAATTGTGCGACCTGCCTTCGGATCAGGTCCAAGCACCCCTGACTTCGCACGTCGTTAATGCGTCCTGGTAGGGCAAAAACAGGCCGATCGTATTGATGTGCCAAATGCGCTGTGATGCCCGCACCCGATTTAATGGCGGCCTCCACCACCCACAGTCCGTCAGCCAACCCCGCAATAAGTCGATTTCGCCGAGGATAGGCACCCGGATGGGGGCCTACGCCCACCGGCCATTCCGAAATCCACGCCCCACCCATGGCCAAAATATCTTCGGCCAAGGCGCGGTTCCCCGCAGGATGGGCGGTGTGTAGGCCATGTGCGAGAACCGCCCAGGTTGGGAGGCCTGCCCGCAACGCAGCCTGGTGTGCCGCGGTGTCAATGCCGCGAGCGAGGCCACTGACAATGGCACAGCCGTGCGGGGCAAGCCGCTGCACCCATTGTTGAGTCCATTGTAAGCCTTGAGGACTGGCTTCGCGGGTCCCGACAATGCCCAAACTCCGCACTGGGTTCAGTGAAGCTTGGCCCTTGACAAAGAGGAGGCATGGGGCATCGGGAATGTGCCGGAGCCGCTCGGGGTAGTCGGGGGATTCTAAAGCGAGTGTGTGAATGCCCGAAGCGTCATGCTTTTCCATGAGGCGGCTGGCCTCTTGTACATAGCGATTCCATTCCGTGGTGCTGGGTCCTAGCGGCGCGCGTTCGGCCAGCCATGCAGCGGGCTCTGGGTAGGCTTGGAGGATTTCGCGGGCGCGCACGGGGCCAATCCCGGGCGTCAGACTCAAGGCAAGGGCAAAATGAATTCGATCCATTCCCGCAAGGTGCCCAGAATTCGGGCCCCCAATCGGGTGCTCACGGATATACCCGTTTAGCTCGGGCGTTTACCCTTCGCGGTGCACGATGGTCGCGGAGGCCTGGGCCGTGGGGAGAATCAGGACATCGGCAATGTTCACGTGCGCGGGGGCCAAAATCATGTATTCCAACATATCCGCGATGTCTTCAGCGGTCAGCGGAGCCATATTTTGGTATACCTGATCCGCCTTGGCTCGGTCCCCATGGAAGCGCACCGTGGAAAACTCCGTATCCACCATGCCCGGACAGACTTGACTGACACGAATGCCGTAGCGCACCAAATCCATGCGCATGCTACGCGTCAGTCCATCCACGCCAAATTTGGTCGCGTTGTACACGTTTCCCTCCGGGTAGGACTCTTTCCCTGCAATGCTCCCAATATTGATAATATGGCCCGAACGGCGAGCCACCATCCCAGGAGACACCGCCCGCGTGACATAGAGCAGGCCTTTTAAATTGGTATCAATCATGCGCTCCCAATCGTCCATGGAGGCTTCGTGGACGGGGTCCTTGCCCGAAGCCAGCCCCGCATTATTGAGGAGGACATCCACCGCCTGAAACGCCACAGGGAGGTCTGCCAAGGCCGCTTGAACCTGGTCGGCTACGCGAATGTCGACGCATTGCAGATGCACGCGCTCAGCACATTCCGCTGGAAGCGCCTGACGCCATGCTTCCATGCGATCTAAACGCCGCGCCCAGGCGATGACTTGCCACCCTTTTAGGGCGAAACGGCGTGCCGTAGCTTCGCCAAATCCGGAACTTGCACCGGTAACCAGAATGGTTTTCATACTTTTCTATTTAAATGCCGAAGCCATGATGGGTCTATCTTCTTTTTTCCTGTTCGCGAGCCTGTCTTCCGCCCCAACGGTGGGGCCGGATTCCACAGTTTTTTTGGAAACCACCGTGGTCACCGCGAACCGCACCGAACAGCGCCTTGAAAATACAACGGTCAGCGTGGATGTTCTGCCTCTGCGCGTACTCCAAGAAAAAGCGAACGCTCGGGTGGAACAAGTCATTCAAATGGCCCCCGGGGTGACCCTTCAGGACGGGCAAGCCAACATCCGTTCGGGCAGTGGCTGGAGCTTGGGGGCCGGTTCGCGGGTGCTCATTTTGGTCGATGAACTGCCTGCCCTGAGTCCAGATGCGGGCGGGGTCCTGTGGAATGCCATGCCCATGGAGGCGGTGCAGCAAGTGGAAGTGTTGAAAGGGGCGTCGTCCAGCCTGTATGGCAGTTCGGCCTTGAATGGGGTCATTCACCTCCGTACTTGGGAGCCGAGCACCGAGCAACGCGTTCGGGTCAGCACGATGATGGAAGCCTATGACCGACCCAAAATTCGCAGTCTCGGCTGGTGGGAAGCCCCGCGGGCTCGGTCTGCGGTGCGCTTTGCTTTTTCCGATAGCTACGGCGCCAAAAAACAGCATGGCTTGGTCCTCCATGGCCAACTTTTTGGGGACCAAGGCTACCAATATCTCGTGGGGGATCAATCCGCCCGGCTGCACGCCAAATACCGCTTTAAGCCCAATTCCAAACTGGAAATGGGGCTCCAAGGACAAGTTTGGCGATCCGACCGCAGTTCGGCCTTGATTTGGGAAGACTTCCGGCTTGGGTATACCCCCTTGGATTCCTCTGCGACCCAAACTCAATCGGATCTTGCCGCCCTGACAGGCCACCTGAAATACCGCCAAGGACGACAACTTCATACGTTGCGTGTTCGAGGTATGGGATATGCCAATGCGTCTGGGCTGGATAGCAATGACTACAGCAACGCCGGACAATCCCTCCATGCGGAATACCTCTGGCAGTACTTTATGGAGCAGGGCTGGAACCTCTCCGCTGGGACCCTTTTTATTGGAAGCGCCATGAATAGCCCTCTTTTTAGTGGGGCCCATACATCCCAAAATCAGGCGTTGTTCGCCCAAGCAGATAAATCTGCCGACCGGTGGGACCTCAGTGTGGGCCTGCGCTGGGAATCCTTCGCCGTGGATGGCACAGCGGATGCCCAACCGGTGCTACGGCTTGGGGGACATTACCAAGTGCGTGAAGGAACCGACCTGAGGGCCTCATGGGCACAAGGCTACCGCTTCCCGTCCATTGCCGAGCGATTTAGTGCATCTGCGGCGGGGGCCTTGCAAGTATTCCCGAGCCCTGGGATCCAGTCAGAGTCTGGATGGACAGCGGAATTGGGCTTGCGCCAAGGGCTGAAAAAAGAGGGAACTCGTGCCGGACTGCAGGGCTATTTGGATGCCGCCATTTTTTGGACGGAGTTTCGCCACATGCTCGAATTCACCTTTGGCAAATGGGGGAACCTTCCTGGAACGACGCTAGCGAATTATGGGTTCACCTCCCTTAATGTGGGCCCCACGCGGATTACGGGGTTGGAATTGACCGGCGGAGCCCGCAGCTATATGGGTCCTGTGAAGGTGGAAGGCATGCTCGGCTACACCTATGCCTTGCCCGTTGCGCTGGATCCATCGGGGGTGTATGCCACGGATGCGGATGGGCAAGCCTTGTCTTACGAGAGCACCTCATTGGACCCCAGCCAAAATCTCTTGAAGTACCGTTATGTGCACAACGCCAAAGCGGATGTTCAAGCTACTTGGAAGGGGTGGACGTTAGGGGGAAGCCTGCGCTATAATTCCTTTATGGCAAACATCGATGCCATTTTTACGGATCCGCTGATTGCGATTTTTGTCCCGGGGGTGGCAGATAGCCGGTACCAATTGAACCAAGGGGACTTATTCTTGGATTTCCGCCTCAATAAACGCCTCACAGAACGGTTTGTCCTCCAGGCAGGCTTGACCAATGCATTGAATCGCCTCGCTTCTCCCCGCCCTGCGTTATTGGCGGAACCGCGCACGATTTCTCTCCAGCTGTCCTATGCATTGAATTAATTTTTCCGTCTATCTTTGCCGTCCACTTGGGGGATTAGCTCAGCTGGCTAGAGCGCTTGCATGGCATGCAAGAGGTCATCGGTTCGACTCCGATATTCTCCACTTGATTCAACCCTTCGCACGACCGTGCGGGGGGTTTTTTCATTCTAGGGTGCGCGATTCGCTTCCCCTCATGGTTGGGCGACGATCAGCGGTACCGTGGTGCGCTGATCCGAAAAGGTCAATACCAGGTAATACATTCCGGGTGAGAGGTAGCGAATGTCCCATTCTGCGGTTCCCCGCGGCAGGAATGCGACTTGTTTTCCGCTTGGATGAAAGATTTGGCCAAAAAGGAAGCCATGGGATAGCGGTGAAGCGAGGAAAATTCGATCTTGGGCGGGGTTAGGGTACACAAAAAGTCCGGGCATATCCGTGTCAGGAACTGAGACTTGGGTCAGGGGTTTGGCTATGCTCAATGACTGTCCACAGGAATCTACCGTGGTGAGGGTTACGATATAGTTTAATCCAGGGATTATATAGGTTTTCGTCACAGTTTTCCCTACCCCCGTCGTATTGTCACCAAAACTCCATTGATACGACTGTATGTTTCCTAGGCTTACCTGTGCATCAAACTGTACGGTCATCCCTTGGGCGTTGGTGGTGAGAATTTGGGCGGTGAATTCTGGGACTAAAACATCACATATGAAAAGGGTATCCACGGTGCTGCTTATCTCTCCACAACTATTTGACGTGCTTAGTTGAACGACATACACCCCACTTGACGCGTATGTGTGTGTGGGATTCAGCGATGTGGAAGTTGCCCCATCGCCAAAAGACCAAGACGCATTGGTTAAGCCGGAACCTTGAGCTGTAAATGAAACGGTATTGCCTGTAATCGTCGAGGAAATAACGGGTTGTATCGGTGAACAAATTTGAATGGTCCCCTGAGATGAATCAATGCGGCCACAGTCGGACGTTGTTACCAGGTTAACCGTATAAGTTCCAGTAGAGGCATACGTATGGGTACTGGTCAGCCCTTGGCTAGAAGCACCGTCGCCAAAATACCAGAAATAGGTGTAATTCAGCTGAGGGCTTACCACCGAGAAATTCCGTGTGAATCCGGATCCGTTATAGGAAAAGGGGGAAGAAAAACTTTGGCATGTGGTGTCTCTGATGGAAAATTCATCGAACCCCACTTTAAGATAGGCGTTTGATGCTCGATTTACCGTGAATTTAAAGCGCATGGTATCCGCTCGGAAGGGCTCGAGGTAAATATTCCTAGCGTCCCATGGAGAATTCTTTGATGTTTGAGATGAGGTGGATATGGTTTGAATGGAAAACCAACCATTTCCGGTATCGCAGTCAACAACGAATGAATTAAAACCACCTCCCCCGAAGGGCCCGTTATAAATGTGGGTATAAAACTCGACGGCTGGGGTGTCCAATGGCGCTATGTAGTACCTCGGGGTGATGAGTGAGGTACTCGATGGACCCGAACTGGGGGAAGTGTAGAGGTATTTCCCAGATCCCCCAACGCCAAAATCAGGCCCTGTCCAAGTGCCAGAGGTGCTGCCCACAAAAGGCGTCCAATAAAAGCCCGTCGTGTCGCTGCGGGACCAACAAGGGTCAAGCTGCCCAGGGTTGCCAAAAATAAGCGCACCAATTTGCCACTGGGAATCCTCAAAAGGCTCAAAACTCGGGGCGCTTTGGACCGTGCAAACGCTGTCCGGCGTGGCAGAATAGAAAAGACTAGATATACTCAGAAAGAGTGCGGTCAACATGGGATGTGCAGAATGTACCCAATAGGAACAAGCACTTCCTAAATTGGTTCACCCCTTAAACATCCGCGACAGCGTGGACATTCGGAACGTTAACAGGAGTAGGGTTCCCGAAATCAGAAAGGAGAGTCCATACCACAGCGCTTCGGAGCCAGGGTGCAGCAGGAAGCTGCCGAGGGCAAAGAGCAAGCTGTACGCGGCAACTACCGCCAGGATCCAGCGGGAGAGGAGGATTCGGATGGAGGTCAAACCTTTACTGTATATCCGAGCTTTGAACGTGGGCCAAGATGGGGACGGTTGCGTGAACAAAAGGACTAGGAGCCAGCACAACGTGGTAAAGGCCACCGTGAAGAAAAATGAATTCGGAAAGGAGGCAAGGGATTCCGGGAGCCAGCCGCTGCGGGAAAGTCCGAAGCCAACAAAGGGGGCGATGGTGGCCGTGATTTCGACGTACGCGTTGATGCGCCCCCAGAACCAGCGAAGGATGAGTACAAGCCCGAGCCCGGCGCCGCACTCCATGATGAAGAGCCAAACGCCTTTGATGCTGTCGATTTGGGTCGATACGGCCAGGCTGAGTGCAGCGAGAACCAGGACCAATCCAAAACTTCGACGGACGATGGTCGGTCCAGAAGGCTTGTCTTTGGCCAAACGAATCCAAACATCGTTCATTAAGTAGGAGGCGCCCCAATTGAGCTGCGTCGAAATCGTCGACATGTAGGCACTGAAGAAGGCTACGAGCATGAGTCCCATCCAGCCAGTAGGCAGGTAGTGCTTCATGGCGAAAATGTATCCAAATCGGGGATCCACATGGTATTTCAGGGCTTCAGCCAGGGCTGGGTTGTTCTGTGCCGCTTGGCGCAGCCCTTCCCGTACCACGAGGACTTGGGTGGCGTCGGCCAATTGATCAGGGGAAGCGTCCCCCGAGAGCCATTTTGGACTGTATCCTTCCATGGCTTGCACCTGGGCCAAGGCAGGCTGAAGTTCCGCGGGCACATGGCTGGGAAGTCGGAAGAGGGTGATGGCGGCGAGGCCCACCAAAATCCAGGGCCACGGGCGCAGGGCATAGTGGGCAAAGTTGAAAAAGAGGGTTGCTCCAACGGCATGGGTTTCATCTTTGGTGCTCATCACGCGCTGTGCGATGTACCCGCCGCCGCCTGGTTCCGCTCCCGGGTACCAGGCGCTCCACCACATCATGCCGAAGTAGGCAAAAAATGCCCCGATCCCAATGGCGAGTCCCGTGCCGGATGAACCCGTGTCCAAGGTCGGAAAGAAGTCCAAGGTTTCGCTGGGAAGTGCCTGTTGTAGACCAGTCAAGCCCCCAATTTCAGGCGATTGAATCACAAAAACGGCCAGCGCTATGCTGCCGGTCATGGCCAAAACGAATTGGACGGCATCGGTCAACACCACGCCAAAGAGGCCACTCGTGGCGGCATAAAGGGCCACGAGCACCGTGAGCCCCGTGGTGAGCCAGAAGGCCGTTTGAGCGGGCAACCCAAAGAGTCCTTGCAATACAGAGGTCATCGCCACATGGACCCATCCCAGGATAAGGAGGTTGATGAAGAGGCCCAGATAGACCGCGCGAAAAACACGCAGCCACAGCGCAGGTTTTCCATGATAGCGTAGTTCAATGAGTTCCGCTTCCGTCACGACCCCTGCTCGGCGCCACAAGGGCGCAAAGACTACGGCCGTGAGCATACCGCCGGCGAGGAGATTCCACCATAGCCAGTTGCCGCTGATGCCATCCATTCCAACGATTTCCGTCACGGCGAGGGGGGTGTCCGCCGCAAAGGTGGTAGCGACCATGGACAGGCCGGCTAGGGCCCAGGGTAAGTTTCGTCCGCCCAAGAAGTAGCCTTCGAGGGATTTTTCGGCCGACCGACCGGCCCAAATGCCCAGGGCAACCATGCCGACAAGGGCCACCACAATGATGCCTAGGTCTAAGGGATAGAGGTGTATGGAATCCATGGGGAGAAGATACGAAGGAGTGTGCTGCACTGCATAGCTGGAACGAGGCCTGGGTGGGATTTTGGTTTAAAAGCGTTTTAAACGTTTATAGTCGTTTACGACCGAATCGTGCAAATGGAGGGTCGTACTTTTGGCATCAAATCCAATGATGATGAATGTACTCCTCTTAGGCTCCGGGGGCCGCGAATCTGCCCTTGCATGGAAAATGGCTCAATCGCCCATGATGGACCAGCTTTTTATCGCCCCGGGCAACCCAGGCATGAAGGCATATGGCACGTGTGTCGCGGTCGATTGGAAGAATCGGGATGCCTTGACACATTTCTGCACCGCTGAAAATATTGATATGGTGGTCATTGGCCCGGAAGATCCGCTGGTGGCAGGTCTGGCAGACTTTTTTGCGACGAGCCCGGAACTCTCCCACATCCATGTCATTGGCCCCAAAGCCGAAGCCGCTCAATTGGAAGGGTCCAAGGATTTTTCCAAGGAGTTTATGCGCCGCCATGGCATTCCCACCGCAGGGCATCGAACGTTTACCTCAGACCAGCTCGAAGAGGCCAAGCAATACCTTGCCACCATTGACGCGCCCTATGTCCTCAAAGCAGATGGATTGGCCGCGGGCAAAGGGGTTTTAATCCTGGATAATTTGGCGGATGCTCTGCGTGAAATGGATGCGATGCTTGGCCAAGCCAAGTTTGGGGCGGCCTCTTCCCGTGTAGTGGTCGAAGAGTTTCTTGAGGGCATCGAATTCTCGGTCTTTGTCCTCACGGATGGCAAGGACTTCATGCTCATGCCAGAGGCGAAGGATTACAAGCGCATCGGCGAAGCAGACCAAGGCCTAAACACAGGGGGCATGGGGGCCGTTTCACCTGTTCCATTTGTGCAGGACCATGTCAAGAAAGAGGTGCTCACTCAGATCATACAACCCACCATCCAAGGGTTGGCCCACGAGAAGTTGGATTATGTGGGCTTTATTTTCTTTGGCTTAATCCACACGGCCAAAGGGGTTAAAGTGATTGAATACAATTGCCGTTTAGGGGATCCCGAGACGGAAGTCGTGATTCCTCGGGTGGAGGAGGATCTCCTTCCCCTATTCGTGGACGCCGCCTCAAAGAGTTTGTTGACACGCCCCATGGCTCAAAGTCAGCATTCCGCGTGCACGGTCATGCAGGTTTCTGGCGGCTACCCGGAGGCCTATGAAAAAGGAAAACCCATTCATGGACTTGATGAAGCCATCGACGGGGTGATGGTTTTTCAAGCGGGGACGAAGGAAGTGAAGGGTGAGATTATCACAGATGGGGGTCGTGTCCTCTGTGCTACCGGGATGGCTCTGGACCCAGCAGAGGCACTTGAGAAAGCCTACGCACGCCTGGATCAAATTTCATTTGATGGGGCCTACCGCCGCAACGACATTGGCGTAGACCTGGGTCTGCGTTGAGTCATAGCACAAAAAAAGCCGCCCACTGGGCGGCTTTTTTCCATTGATCGAATGGAAACGATTTAGTTTTGGCCTGCTTTCTGGTGTTTACGCATTTCACGAATCCAGTAGATGCCCAATCCAGCACCAATGGCCATGAAGAGGTAGTTCGCAGAATTACCTATGAAGGGAAGCATTTGGAGGGTCCACTCAAGAAATTCACCAAGGCCTTCAAAAAACGAACGGAGGGGCATAACAGTCCTATTAATTTTAGGCAAATTTACACCATAGCGTGCGCCAAGCAAGTCATATTTTCAGAAATCCGCATCCCGGCATTGCCGTGGTCCTCTTTGTGTTGGCCGCGGGACTCACAGCGATGTTCAATTTCTTGGTGCTCGATGCCGTAGCGGCCAGTTCTTGGGGCTTCTGGATAACGCCCGGACTTGTGGGCCTCGCCGCGTGGTTTATCAATGTCGTACTCGTATACCGCAGCCGCTACCTCAAGACAAACTATGTTCTGGGCTGGTATTGGTTTGTTATCCTTTTAGCCACGCATCCCCGGGGCATTCGTTTGGAGCATGCATGGGTTAGTATGCTTTGGGCGGTTTGGCTGGCGATGGCCTATGAATTGGGCGACGAGCGGAAGAACGGCTTGGTTTCTCGATCCAATCTGGGCTTATACTCGGCTCTTCTTGGGGTGTTTTCAGCCGCATGGTGGTCATCAATCCTCCCGGCACTTTGGACGTTGCGCGCGGGGAATCCCCGCCAATCGACACGAACCTATTTGCAAATTGCGGGGGCGTGGGCCATTGGTCTTGCCTTGATGGGGGTGTTTTGGACCATGCAGGGCCAAACATGGAAGACGGAACTTGAAACCCTGGCGATCTCGCCGGTTTCCTGGCACCTCCCAGGGCCAGGATCCATGGTGTTGATCCTGTGGCTCATTTTGGCTCTTGGGGAGACCGTGCGAGCCTTGACCTCCGCAAAAAAAGCCAAGCGTCGAGGACTTCTATTAAGCTGGATAGGTGTGGTGTGGGCCTTTGTGTTGTATGCCTGGCAGGGCCCCAGCGTGCACGCTTCAGCTATTCTGGCGGTGTTTGCAGCACCCCACATGGTCAACCTCCAGACCTACATGAAGCGGGCTTGGATGATTCGACTTCTGGATATCAGTTTATTGCTGGCGGCATTTTCTGCCGCTTGGTGGGTAGCCTAAGCGAACTCAGGCGGGAGGAAAGAACAGAGCTTTGAGCTCCGTGGCGTCCTCCGGTTTCATCTTCCCCGATAGAATGTGAGCAAGTTGTCGACGGCGAAGGGCGCCTTCAAAGCGCTGTTTCTCAAGGTCTGTCTCGGGCAATACGGCGGGAACTTCAATGGGATTTCCCAATTGATCCACCGCAACAAAGGTGTAGATGGCCTCATTGCACTTGGTGCGCTCTCCTGAACCGCGCTGATCCTCTGTGTAGACATCGACAAAAATCTCCATCGACGAGGTAAACGCACGGCTGATTTTTGCTTCCATCGTGACGATCGCACCCTGGGGAATGGCTTGCTTGAAGGAGACATGGTTCACCGTGGCCGTGACGACCGTTCGCCGGCAATGGCGGTGAGCGGAAATCGCCGCACAGCGGTCCATCCAGCTAAGGAGTTGACCACCAAAGAGGTTATTCAAATTGTTGGTGTCGTTCGGGAGAACGATTTCCGTCATGACGGCGAGCGAGTCGGAGGCGGGCTTCTGCTTCATTCACTGTAGATCCAAACCGCTGGAAAGGCCACTTTGGCCTCTTCTTTGGCTGCTTGAGCCGCATCGCGGTTGGCAAAGGTACGAAGGGCCACTTTCGTGAGGCCGACTTTGGCGCGTAGGACTTTCGCGGGGTAGCCTGCTTTTTGGAGGTCTGCCGCGAGGCGTTCTGCGTTGCGGATGTCTGAAAAGGCACCAACGACAAGCGCGAATTCACTCTTTTTTGCCGTAGCCTTGGCAGGACTGACAGCTTTAGATTCTGCTATGGGCAAGTCTGCTGCGGGGGATTCCGCGACGGCTAAGTCCGAGGTAGATTCTTCGAGGAAGTCGAGATTGGGCATTTCTTGCGTGCCAAAGGTGTCGGCCACGACCTCCTCGACCGGATCGGCCTCAAACCAGGAACGCACGTTTTCTGCCATGGTATCCCATTGCGGGCGGAACGACGCATTCTGGACCATGTCGCGGAAGTCGGATTTGGTGGTCCCCAGAGCCATCAAACTGATCGCTCCAGCCACCACGGCAGCGGCGCGGAAGGGGGCAAGCCATTGTTCGCGGCGTTTGATGACCTGCGGAACAGGTAGTGCATACCCGGCGTCGGCGGAATGGTCCACGCGCTGGGACAAGGGGGTCACACGGAAAATGGGGAGGCCATAGGCTTCGGGCAGGAAGTTGGACTCGATCGATGCTTGGAAGACCCACTGCAGACCTGTTTTGGAGAAAGACCCCAAGCCTTCGAGGCGGAGGCGCTTCCCTTCGAGCAGGGTTCTATTCCAAGTGCTAACAGCTTGCGCCATGGCAGCACGCGCATCCGAGGCAGAGAGCCCTTCGTAGCGAACGAGGTGATTGAGCAATACGTCGCTTTTTCCCGCGATGGGGCTAAAGCTGAGTCGGCGGGCGGGCGGCAAAAACAAGCCCGATTGCAGCTGGATTTCAGCCCCGAATCGCTGTGCTTCAAGCCGGCCAAAACCGGGTACGTCGACGCTATCTTCCTGAAAAAGAAGGTGGAAAATATGTCGCTCTAAAGCATAGTGTAAAATCGCCATCGTAGGCTCAAGATACCGACCAAAATCGCATCCTAGCCCGCTACGATGCGGGAGTTTTCAACAAGTAATCAAACGCTTAGAACAACGGACGGTATCCGTGGCAATAGGGTGTTCCCCCCTTGTTGTCGTAGTAATCCTGGTGGTAGCCCTCCGCGGAGTAAAATGGGGCAGCGGGGAGCAACTCCGTCGCCACGGAATAGCCTTTGGCCCGGAGTAGGGCAATGAGTTTTTCGGCCGTCGCTTTTTGGGCCGCGTCTAAGTAAAAAATTGCACTGCGGTATTGCGGACCAATGTCGGGCCCTTGGCCGTTGGTTTGGGTCGGATCATGCGTCTCAAAGAACATCCGCAAGATGGTTTCGTAGTCTGTTTTACTCGGATCAAAGACGACTTCCGTCGCTTCATAATGACCGGTGCGCTTGGTACATACTTGCTCATAGGTGGGGTTCTCCACGAAGCCACCGGTGTAGCCGACTGTGGTGGAAACCACCCCGTCTATGCGTTTCAAGAAATACTCGGTGCCCCAAAAGCACCCACTGGCGAGAATAGCTGTTTCCATTGTTGCGTTCATTTGAGGGGTGTTGGCCGGAACGTCCACCACAGCGGGTTGGCCTTGGCAAGAAAGAGTAAGGGCCGCGAAGGCCGTAAGGGTCCAGCGCTTCATTTAGAGATCCATATCGCCGCCACCCATGTCCATGCTGCCTCCTGAAGCACCACCTCGCCCACCGCGCATACCGCGCGAGCGATCGGGGTTACCAAAGTTGTACTGCAGGGTTAGGAATCCAATTCGGCTTTCACGTCGACGCATAAATTCTACATCGATGAAAGGCGTGTACTGATCGTAGCGGAAGCGGCGTTGGTTAAACACATCACTTAAACGCGCAGAAAGGGTCCAGTGTTTATTCAGGAAGTCCACTTTGTAGCCCAAATCAATAAACTGAATGCCGCGACGGAAGCCTTGACCGGTAGGTCCTGCGCCCCACTGGTTGTAGGTGATTTGGATTTGCTGTTCTTTTGGGAGATTGAGCATCAAATTGCTGCGCCCCTGCCATCCAAATCCGCTCTGAAGGATACCCCCCGCAACATTTTCCCCATTGATGACGGAATAATAAGCATCGGCTGAGGCCTGAAGCTGTACCACCTTGTTGAAGCGCAACATGGCATTGGTGCTTAAGCCTAGGTTGTCGCGCGTGTTGAAGTTGAGCCAAGTCATCATCAATACTCCGCTTGGCAAGGGTTCCATGTAGCGTGACATCATGTTGATCGTGTGACGTCCGTACACGGATCCGGACAAGGAACCCCACTTTCCAAACTGCACCACGTTTAACTCCATGGAGTGGGTGTATTCGGGCTTGAGATCGGGGTTGCCCTTGCGCAGTCCGCTCGGGTTGGAGTAGTCGATGTTTGGGTTCAAACTACCGCCCCAATGGCCATCAGGACGGTTGACCCGCATGGAGTAGCTCGCTTGAATGTCGAGGCCCCGACGCGGGCTGTAGGTCAAATATGCACTGGGGAAAAGACCAGGATACGAACGTTGCAAAACGGAACTGTCGCGAAGCACGATGTCGATCAAGGCCGTTTCGTAGCGCAAGCCCACTTGGCCCTTCCATTTGGGGGATACCACGTAACCAAACGTTCCATAGCCAGCGTGGGTCACCTGGTTCATGTCGGTGAAGAAACTCCGCAATGTGTCCGCTACAAAGCTCGATGAGAAGAGCTCTGGAAGTTGCGAGGCAGTGCGCACTTCCACATTGGCGCTCTGGGAAGTTCTCCAGCCAAAGTCCACGCGTGCTTTCTCGTTCAAAGGCCATTCTATATCCGTTTGAACGTTCATGCGCTTGGAGTTTCCAGGGACATCAAAGCGTTGCAGATATGCGCCGTAGGTAAAGGCCGCTGGATACAGCGGATCTACCGTAAAGTAGTTATCGTCGATGTCGTGGTCGTTGCCCCAAGAGTAGTTGGCATCGGCCGTCCACTTTTTATTTTCATCGGCAAACTTGCGCTCATAGTGAAAGGAGGCGTTTTGGTTTTGGCGGCTGCTCGTTTGGTCCGTGAATTGAATGGCTTTCGCGGGGATGCCATCCTTGCCAATGTTTTCAAAATAGGCCGAATCCCAATCTACACCGGTATTTCGGTCTGCACCCAGAGAGAAACCCACGGAATGCTTGTTTTGAATATTCCAGTCAATGCCTATGCGTGCATTCGTGCCCACATTACGACGCAAACCCATGGACTCTTCCGTGGTTTTGTAAAGCGAGTCCGGGAAGAAGTAGGACCGATAGGTGTAGCCACCGGAGGACATTTGACGGTCGTCGCCTCCGATGGAGGCATTGACTCGGACTTTGCCCACCGGGATGGATACATTGCCCCCTAGATTGTATTTGTTGCGCGTTCCAATGCCCGCTTGAATAGAGCCATTCAAGGGGAGCTCTTTGCCTTTCTTCGTAACAATGTTGATGATACCGCCGGTGCCTTGTGCATCAAATTTGGCGCCTGGATTGGTGATGACTTCGACACGCTGAACCATGCCTGCAGGGAGACGGTCGAAGGCATTGGAGCCTTGGTAACCCATAAGGGAGGCGGGACGGCCGTCAATCAAAATGGTGACGTTTTCATCGCCGCGAAGGGCTACGTTTCCGTCGATGTCCATGGTCACGTTGGGAACCTGTCTGAGAATGTCCGTACCCGTACCACTGGCCACTTGCAGGTCGCCGGCCACGTCGTAAACCTTACGATCCAGGCCATTGAGCATGGCGGGGCCTTCCGTCACGACGTCAGCCTGCTGGAGTACCACGGAGGCATCCAGAGCCAATTTTACAGTGCCCACATTTACTTGTACTCCAGATGTTCCTTGCATGCTTTGACGCGAGGGCGCATAACCAAAGGAGGAAATAGTGAAGCCTCGGGTCCCGGTGGGTAAGCTAATTGAGAAATTTCCTTCCACATCTGTGGCTCCAACCTGCTTGAGAGTGGGGCGGTCGCCTCCATTCATCTGCATGAAGGAAATCACGGCACCGATGATGGGCTCGTTGGATTCAGCATCCACCACCTTGCCTGTGACTGTAGTCTGGGCCACAATTGCCCAAGAACTCAGGGTGAAAAGGAAGGCCAAAAGGAGTTTTGCGTGTTTCAATTCGTTCGCATTTAGGGATATGACGCGGAGTGCGGCATTAGGATTAACAATAATTAGGCCCGAAGTTTTCCGCGGCGCAGCAATTCTTCTGCAATTTGGACCGCATTGGTGGCGGCACCTTTGCGCAAATTGTCGGAAACAATCCAGCAATTCATGGCCTGAGGGTGGCTATGGTCTTCGCGGATTCGGCCGACAAAGACATCGTCTTGGCCCTCCGCAAAACGAGGCATGGGATAAGACTTAGCCATAGGATCATCCAAAACGGTCACGCCTGGGAATTCACGCAAGCAAGCCCGAACGGCCTCCATCGAGGGACGCTCACCGACAAATTCAATGTTCACGGCCTCGGAATGCCCCCCCTGAACAGGGACACGCACAGCCGTAGCGGAAACCAAAACGGAGGCGTCATTCAAAATCTTCTTCGTTTCATGCGTGAGCTTCATCTCCTCCTTGGTGTAGGCATTGTCCAAGAAAACGTCGCAATGCGGCAAGCAGTTTTTATCAATGGCATAGGGGTAGACCATGGCGCCATCACGCCCTTGGCGCTCATTTTCGAGCTGGTCCACCGCGGCTTTCCCCGTACCTGTCACGCTTTGATAGGTACTAACAATCACGCGTTTGATAGGATAGAGGGCGTGCAAGGGCTTGAGCACCATGACCAATTGTATGGTAGAGCAGTTGGGATTGGCAATGATGCGGGAATCCATATCTAGGGATTCGGGATTGACCTCGGGCACCACCAGGGGGATGTGAGGTTCCATGCGCCAGGCGGAGGAGTTGTCAATGACGTAGCACCCCGTTTCTGCGAATTTCGGCGCCCAGGTCAGAGATGTGTCTCCGCCCGCAGAAAATATGGCCACGTCGGGCCTTAGGGCGACGGCTTCTTCTGGGGTAACCACACGGTAATCCTTGCCTTTCCAGGTTAAGGTTTGGCCTGCAGATTTGGCCGAAGCCACCGGGATAAAATCCGTTATAGGCAAATTTCGTTCTGCAAGAACGGCGCGCATGACTTCCCCTACCATTCCGGTAGCACCAACAAGGGCTAAACGCATAACTGACAGTGTGCTATTAATTCTGCACAAAAGTAACCTGCCTCGCCTCATGAAATGCTTCTTCTCGCTTTCCGCGCACCACGTTCCGATGACCGCCTGCCTTGACCGATTTATCGCACTGGGGATACTTTGTACATGCATTCTTGGCTTTCCCTTGCTGGCCCGGGGCCAGACGGATTTTGGTGGGACACTCCGGTGGACGCATGGAGACCGGACCCTCTCGTCGGGGGACACGGGCCATTTTCAGTGGCAGGGCACGTGGCTCCACCTCGACGCACCCGCTGCAGGGAGCAGTGCCCTGGACCGTCGGGCAAACTTAGGCGAAGTATGGATGGTTGGGGGGACGGTGCATTTCGCTTTTAATCCTTCCAGCGCCAACTATGTTGAAGTGAAGGGACATTCGGAGGGCCGGGGTAGTTCCTGGGTACTCAGTCTTGGCGAAACGGAGGATGGGCTCTCTCTGTATCGAGAGCAGGGGAGCGAAAAAGTGCTGCTTTGTCGAAGTCCCGTGGGACTGCTTGACCGGGCCGAATCGACGCTCCACTGGCAGGTAGCTCATGGACGAGATCGGCGGTATACGCTGACTTGGTGGATCGATGGAGAACCGCCCGGGGCCGTTTTATCCCTCCCGGATAGTCTAGGGGCCCCAATTCGCGGGCTGATGTGGGCATGCCGATACACGGCGACCCGAACGGATAAAATCCGCATTGGTCCCACCTGGTGGCAGGGAAAGTCGGAAACCCAAGATCCTGGGGGCGCGGTCCGGTGGCATTGGACGGAGGTCCACAGCAAGGTCGCCCCCTTGCTTCCGGGGGATTCCCCTGCCACGGCCTTTTTGGAGGGGGTGCTTGAAGCCCCATTCCCCATGCGTTGGGACGGGTGGGAACTGCAGGTGAACCAGCGTCGCTGGCCCCTTCCCAGTGTGTGGATTTTCCCAGGAATTCCGGTTGTGTTTGGTGACATGGCCTTAGAACCGCTCATCCCACCGGGGGTTTTGTGGATACCCGTAGCGCTCGATTTGCCCCAAGCGGCGGCGTTGGCGCTCTTTGACCAGGAGGACCATCGTGTGGCACCGCTTTCCTATGCCGCGAGCCAACATCGCCCGCCGGAAAAGGCGCTGGGGGGCTATAGTTTGGAACCACCGCATCCATCCCAAAGTTGCCTTCCCGCGCTTTGGCATTCTTCCCGGGATGCGCGGGGGGCAAGCCTTGGCGAGCTCCCTGAAGGACCCCCCAACGAGTATATGCCTGGACCCCCTTGCCTTCGTGTGGAAATGCGCCCAGGTGCCCAGCAAGCGCTTCGAGTGGATTGGCGCCACCCCATCGAGCCATCCACACTACCTTCTTCTACTGGGGGGACCTGGCTCCATCTAGATCCGGAAACGAGTTATTGGATGCCGAGCCAAGCTCCTCAGCCCGGGGTGATGCAGACGGTGCCTGTCCCAGAGAGTGCATGCGATTGTGCCGGGGCAGCGCTTGGTTTGGGGAAGCTCAGATGGGGGTGGCCAAGGCCGCCCAAGCCCTTTGAACTTGTGCTGACGGAATTTTTAGAGGACCCTCTTCCCTACGAACCGCGTTTTGTCGAAATCCACAACCGCACCTCCGACGTGCTGGAAGCGGGGGGGCTTTTTCTTAGTGATGCCGCCTCAGGGGGGTTATGGAGACGGCTGGGGGAAGCGGGTACGTTTCTGCTTCCAAACGAGGTCCTAGCCTGGAGCGAAGATCCCCGTGTGACAAGCCAGCGCTATCCCCGTGGGGACTCTGTCCAGATTAGGAGGGCTTTTCATGCTCTTTTTCCGTTGGGAGATCCGCTTTTTTTAGGATTATTTCGCAGCGATGGCCTCCTTTTGGACGCCCTGGAGTCCGCCCCCGCAGCTTCCGCGTCGATCGCCGAGGGATTGTCTTGGACTCGGACCCCAGCTCAAACATGGGTCGTTTCGGGGGATTCGGCATCCCCGGGCCGCTGGGATATTCAAGATGATGAAGTGGACGGCATTGGACGGGTATGGCTAACCCAGCGGTCCTGGTCCTTCGCAGAACGCCCAGCCTTAGCCTACCGTTTTGAGGAAGAGGGGGCTTGGCACATTCGAGAACGCTGGTTGGCGCTGCGCGGAGGGCAAACGGGCCCTTGGGAAGTGGGACCTGTGGTCGAGCGCCAGGGAAGTTGGTGGTGCACATTGCCTGTCCCGCCTGGTCCGGATTGGCTGTGGGAAATAGAGTGGACCTCGCCCAGCGGAAAGATTCGCCGCCGTGCCTTTGCGCTTCGAATGCGGGAGTGATGGGTGAGCCCCCTATTTTTGTACGGTGAGTAGTTCAGATCCAGCCTCCTTGCGCGCGGCGAAGCGCCTGCAGCAATCGACCCAATTCGACCCCAATGGATTGGCCGCTCCCGGCCAAGTCTATGGCCTGCCCTATGATGCCACATCTGCGGAAGTGGTCATCCTTCCTGTACCATGGGAGGTCACGGTGAGCTATGCCTCGGGAACGGCCCAGGGGCCCGATGCGATCCGTACGGCATCAGCCCAAGTTGACCTGTATGATCCCGCCGTGGCGGATGCGTGGAAGATGGGATTATGGATGGCGCCGACCTCGGCCAAGTTGGCGGCGAAATCCGAACGCAACCGCGAACGCGCCGAAGCCTACCTCGAAGCCTTAAGTGAAGGGCTTCCCATGCAACGCATGGCCAAGAATCACGAAAAAATAGAAGCGGCCTGTGCCTACATGGTGGAGTGGGTGGCTTCGCAAGTTGCTACCTACCTCGATCAGGGCCAATTGGTGGCCTTGTTGGGCGGAGACCACAGTACTCCTTTGGGCTACCTGCGGACCTTGGCGGATCGTCACCCCGGGTTGGGCATTTTGCAGATTGATGCGCACATGGATTTGCGTCGGGCCTATGAGGGCTTCACCTTCTCCCATGCGAGCATTATGTACAACGCGATGCAACACATGGGGATTGCCAAATTGGTCCAAGTTGGGATTCGCGATTACTGCGAAGAGGAATTGGAGGTGATGGCCGAGCTCGGCGATCGCATTGCCGTGTATTTTGACCGCGACCTCAAACATGCCCAGTACCGCGGAGTATCGTGGGCCAATCAAGTGGAGGCCATCGTGGCAGATCTCCCGCAAAACGTTTATCTGAGCTTTGACATCGACGGCCTTGACCCCAAACTTTGCCCTCACACCGGTACGCCGGTCGCCGGAGGATTGGAGGTTGAGCAGGTCTTGTACTTGGTCGAAGCGGTGCTCGCTTCCGGGCGTAAATTGATTGGCTTGGATCTGAATGAAGTTGCTCCGGGCCCAGAAGGCGACTGGGATGCGAACGTCGGAAGCCGCCTCTTGTACCGCCTCTGCAACTTGTTGGGCCAATCCAACGGACGAATCTGAATCGGGCGCTGATCAGCAGAGATTTGGACTCAAAAAAGTACGTTCATTGGCTACCTTTGCTGCATGAAATTTGGCGTTGTCACCTTCCCTGGATCCAATTGCGACCAGGACATGATCGATACCCTGCGCGATGGCCTGGGCTGTGAAACTGTATCGCTTTGGCACAAAGATCGGGACCTTCAGGGTGTAGACATGGTGGTTCTCCCTGGAGGCTTTTCCTACGGGGACTATCTCCGCTCGGGCGCCATCGCCCGCTTCTCTCCCATCATGGAGGAAGTGGTGAAGCACGCAGCGAAAGGCGGCTATGTCTTAGGCGTGTGCAACGGCTTTCAGATTTTGACGGAGAGTCAATTGGTCCCCGGGGCCTTGTTGCACAATAACAGCCATAAATTCATTTGTAAGAATGTGTACTTGACGCCCGCCTCCCCTTTAAGTCCGATGACGGCAGATTTGGCGGAGAACGGGGTGTACAAAATCCCCATCGCACACGGCGAGGGCCGCTATCATGCCGACGAAGAGACCTTGAAGCGCCTCAACGATCAGGGCCAAGTGATGTTCCGCTACTGCGAAGCGGATGGGGCCATTACCGATGCGGCAAATCCCAATGGGGCAATTCAGAACATCGCGGGTGTTTGCAACGAAGGCCGCAACGTGATGGGCATGATGCCTCACCCGGAGCGCGCTGCCGATGCAAACCTTTTGAATACGGATGGCTTGGACCTATTTAACAGCCTGCTCAACCACATGGTGACGGCTTAAGGGTCACGGAGTGCCCAAAAAGAAAAAACCCGCGGGCCATTCCCGCGGGTTTTTTTGTGCGTATCGTGCGCGGGTTGGCCTGTTAAAACTTCACCACGCGTTGACGGGACGAATGGTCGGCACCCAATCGCTCCAAAAAGTAGACGCCATTGGACCAACCCTGTAGATCCATGCGCACGCGCATGACTTGGCCTGTTCCGACGTAGGTCGCCTCATGAAGTTGGGCTCCCGAGGCATCCGTCCACCGCAGCGTAAAGGACTCGCCGGGCATGGCTGCGGTTTCGATATCTACCCAGCCTTGGGTGGGGTTAGGAGAAAGTCGGAGGGCAAACATATCCACCTCATCCACGCTTGTAACAGCGACGGCATTTGAGGTGGGGAAGCAGCCCAGTCCCACCTTTAGGCGGGCATAGAACGTACCTGGGGCGCCGGGCACATACCAGGGCTGGGTAGCTCCGGAGATGGCATTTTGGTTGGCGTCTAACCACTGAATGGTCCATCCATTGGCCGCTTGAGGACAATAGAGCGAGTCGCCGCCAAAGACTTGAACCGTGGGAACCGGGGGCGCAGCCTTGATTTCAAAACTATCCAGACGTTCGGACGTACAAGTGCCATTGTTGTATACGTAGGTCAAGTAGTGCCATCCCAAGGTCAAAGTACTGGGCTGAATTTGGGTAGCCGCTACGCCGTCGACGAGGTAGGTTCCACCGCCCGGATAGCCTCCGCTCGGGGCAAAGGGCGCGTCCGCTGCGCAGACCTCATCGACGTTGAAATTTAGGAATACATTCGGCGCGGCGAGGATTTGTATTGTGCTCGTAGCCCTGTTCACACAGCCATTCGCATTCATATAGGTGTAAGTAATGGTATAGACCCCTTGACCGACTGTGGTGGGCAAGAATTGGCCATTGCTCACTCCGATACCGCTGAAGACGCCGCCAACGGGCGTGCCGCTCAAATTGACCGGAGCACCACCAACGCAGACGGCTGAATACGTACCTGCCGTCACCACAGGAAGGGGTAAAATGTTGGCGATAACCGTGTTGGACGATACCTTTTTGGGCGCCGCACAATCCTCCGAAGAAGTCACGACACAGCGAATGCTATCCCCTGTATTCAAGGTGAAGAGATCGATACTAGCCGAGTTGCCACCGCGCTGTTGTCCATTCACCTTCCAGGTGTAGACCGGGTTGGAACCCGCATTGACCGGGTTGGCTGTATAGGTTAAGGTATCCCCGACACAAGCGGTCGCTGTATTTGCGCTGATGCTAACACTTGGGGTCGACAAACTGGCGACACTGAGGTAGCTCGTCTTGGACACCGTGGCGCTTCCTTGGTTATTGGTGACGGTCAAACTCACATTTTTTACCCCTGCGGTGGCATAGCTCACCTTCGGGTAGTACGAGGTAGACGTTGATGGGGTACCGCCTGGGAAGCTCCAAGAGAAGCTTACCCCTTGGCCGGTTCCGGAGAAATAGATGGTGGTAGACTTATTCACACAGGTGGTGGTATCGCTAAAGAAATCCGCTACAGGCGCTGCAACATTGGGAGTCAAAAGGAGAAGCCAGTCCAAGTAGATGTTGTTACCATTACCACTTATGGCCTCAAACTTGAAGCGCACCTGGCCGGAATATCCAGCGAGCTGGATGGTATCTCTGTTCCAATCGCTGCTGGAACTGGGAACAAAAGCTGTAGTGATGGCGCTACCCGTGGCGAAGCTGTTGTTGCCCGTCTCCACATACTGGCGGAGCAAATTCCAGGTATTGCCACAGTCCGAACTGATGTAGATGTTCAAGGTGTCTGACGCCGCTCCCGTCAATGGTCGGTAGGCCAAATCGTATACGAGGGTGGTTACAGAGTCGATCAAATAAGGGGGAGAAATCAAATCGTCCTTTTGACCCGTACTTCCATAGCCAAATCCCTCAAAAACAGCGCTGTATACATATTGGCTGCCGACGGTGGAGATGTTCCAGCCTTGGCCAAAATCGGGATTCACCGTACTCCAACGGCCATCCAAGGGGTGATCGTCAAATTGCTCTCCAGCGGGAACTTGGATGCCGCCCACATGGATGTACGAAATACGCGTGAGCGTGTCGCTGCCATAGGCGTTGCTGGCGACCAATTGAACCGTGTAGCGACCATTAGCAGTGAAGACAACTTGTGGATCCGAGTCGCTTGAACTGCTGCCATTGACATAGGTAAAGGTCTGAGGATAGATGGTCCAGCTCCATGCGGTGGGATAGTTGCTCGATGCATCGGTCAACGTCACGGTATCGGAGGTACTGCAGAGGGCTTGGTGAGAGGTGCTAAAGTCCGCTTCGGGGCGCTCCTGAAAGAAGGTGGCCAAAGGACTTTCCCAAACTCCTCGGCCATAGGTGCCAATTCGAATCTTGCCCGCATTGGAAAGAATTTCAATGTCGTTGACAATGGTGTTCGGAAGGCCCTGCATAAAGGGGACCCAGTCGGACATGGAAGCGTCGCGGTAGTAGACGCCTAAGTCTGTTCCCACGTAGACCAAGCCGTTGCTGCTTGGTTGAATGGCAATGCAGTTGGCGGGGATGTTGGGCAAGCTGCCACTGCGGTTGTACCAGGCACCGCCAGCGTTAAACGTTTCGTAGACCTTGGTGCCTGCGTAGTAGCCGGACTTGCTAATCCAAACGTGGTTTTCATCCAAGGGATCGACCGCGATACCTGTGATGACCGAACTGCTGCCAATATTAGAGCTAATCCAAGTCCATGTTTGGCCCCCGTCGGTACTCTGGAACAAACGTTCGTCGATTCCGACATAGAGCACATTAGGGTTGCTCAAGGCTTCTGCTATGCAGTCAATATTGCTTGCACCTTGGATATTGTTGGTACTGGTGGCACTAAAGGTGCCCCCGGCGTTGGTACTCTTCCAAAGTTTGGTAAATCCCGCATAAAGCGTATTGGAATTGATTCGGCTGGCCAAGAAGGGCGTCACCCAGTTGCCCGTTCCCGAAGGGGGAAGGTTGAAAGGGGCGTTAAACGTGATGCCTCCATTGGTCGATTTGTCAAAGTCGCCGTAGTAGATCGAGCGGTACATCGTGTTTCCGTCGGCCGCAGAGATGGCACAGTCCATTCCATCGCCACCTCCCACTTTGTCCCAACCGTTGTCGTTGAGGTGGGTGCCGTTGTCTTGGGCTCCCGCGATGGTGAGCGTGGTATCCGCTTCGGTCGTGCCGATTTTGTAATACTGGGTGATGGATAAACCGATATTGCGGGATACCCAGCTGTTGTTCATACCGCTTGAAGCGGATTTGTATACCCCGCCATCGCATCCGGCATACACGGCATTGGTCCCTGGCTTGAAAATCATCCAATGGTGATCCGCATGAACGAAGGAGGCCCCGCCGCCGCCATACCAGTGGCCGCTGAGTGCAAAGCTCGAGCCGCCATTGTTCGAACGCCAAACATTGACACCCCCGGTCAGAACTACGTCCTTGTCCAAAGGTGATACTGCAATGGCTAAGTCATACCATGCTTGGCCCCCAGACCCTGAGCCGTTGGTGCTCCAGTCGAGCAAGTTAGGGGAAGCGCCATGACGCTGGGTCCAGGAGGTTCCCCCGTTGGTGGTGCGGTAGACGCCATAGAGGCCGTTGTTGTTGGCCCCATAAAGCGCGTACACGTAGTTGGTATCTGCCGTGGTGGTTGCCAATTCAACGCGTCCAGCGTTCGTAGGCAAGCCATTGGTCAGCATGGTCCAGGTGTCACCGAAGTCGGTAGACATCCAAATCCGGCCATTGCTACTGGTACCGGCAAAAAGTTTATTTGTTCCGGGAACTTGAACCAGGCAGCCGAATGTGCCGCCGGCTTCAGTCGTCCATGTGGCGCCCCCATCCAAGCTGCGTAGAATGCCATTTCGGGTGGCCGCGACAAGGTGGTGGGTGCTGTCCTTGTGCATCGCCATGCCGACAATGCGGGCAGACTGGGTAAGATTGAAGCTCAGGCCGGTTGGATTCCATGTTAAGCCACCATCGGTGGACTTCATGACCCCCAAGGAATAGGTGTCACCGGCGTCGCGGTCACCCGTTCCGATGTACATGATCAAGGGATTCGTTGGGTCGATCAAAATAGCCGATACGCCCAGATTGGGAAGCAGGTCGGTATTGGTAGACCAGGTCAAGCCGTCGTCGGTAGACTTCCAGAGTCCCCCCGCCGGGGCGCCCGCAAAGAGGGTGTTGGCTTGCGTTGGATGGAAGGCAATGACGTTGACGCGACCGATGCCATTCAGGCTGTTCCCATCAAAGGGGCCCACGATGCTCCAGTTCCCTAAACCCCCGACCGAAGACGTGGCGGTTCCTTGAGCTCCAGCGAGGTAGCCTTGGTACAGTGATTGGGGGACTGGGCGGGTGCCACTAGGGAACACGCGTGGCTCCATGAATGCCTCCCAGCGTTTAAACTGCTTCCAGCCACGACCTTTTTCAACCGATTGACCTTCCCAATGGGAATTGAATGCATCGACCACATCATAAAAATTGATGCTGTGGTCTTGCATCATTTCCACATAATCCGGGGTTTGGCCCCAAGCAGCGAGGCTAAACGTGGCGGCAGAGAGGAGCGTAAAAAAGCGGGAGAAACGAACCATATAGGAGGTGAAGTCAATGTTTAAAAAGGCCCTAGGCGACCCTTGTGCTTCAAATATAACACCGGGGGTTCCCAGCTTGTTTGCTCGACGCACAAAGGAGGGGAGAAATGCGGGAGCGCGACCTGCGGATTAGGCTTCGTGACTAAGATCTTGAATTTGCTTTCGGTAGGCTTCGAAGAGCCTGGATTTGGAGACCAGTCCAATCCATGCACCCTGGTCATAGACAGGGAGGTACCACATGCCCGTCTTTTCCAATTGGGTCAAAACCAATTCCATCGGATCGCTGAATTGAACCCGAGCGGGGGCCGACTTCATCGCGTCTTTGGCCGTGATTTCCTCTACATGGTCTTCCCGCTGGGCACGCCAAACATCTTCCCACGTGATGTAGCCGACCATGCGACCATCCTCCAAAATGGCCACAAGATTCCGGTGGCACCGAGCGAGGGCCGCCTGGCATTCGGGAAGGGTGCTGTCTGGCTCCAAGGTTTCCAAATCCCGCTCCAAGGCATCCTCCATATTGATCAAAGTCAGGACAGCTTTGTCTTTGGACTGGGTCCAAAGCCGACCGCGTTGGGAGAGGTATTCGGTGTAGATGCTGTTCGGATCCCAGCTTCGGGTCAAGAAGAACGACAAGGCCGAGGTCATCATCAAAGGAAGGATCAAGGGATAGCCTCCGCCGATTTCCGAAATCATAAAGATGGCCGTCAACGGTGCGTGCATGGTTCCAGCCATCAAGCCCGCCATGGCAATCAACACAAAGTGCACGACGGGAAGGCCGTCAATGCCGGCGAATTCGAGGCTGCGCACAAAAATGAGGCCCAGTATGCTGCCCATGAAGAGCGTAGGCGCAAACATGCCGCCCACTCCGCCTGCGTGCACGGTAAGCGAAGCGGCGGTGACTTTGAGCAGCAGCAAGCCGACGAGCAGGCCAATGCTCCACAGCAAATTGTGGGCTTCTACGCCGAGCCAATTCTGGGACAAGATGGACCAATCTTCTCCTTTGAGGGCGGATTGAATCGTACCAAATCCCTCCCCGTACAGCGGGGGCATCACAAAGATGAGCGCACCCAGCAGCACTCCCCCCGTTAGCGCCTTCGCCCAGGGGTTGTCCCAGCGCATCACGAGGCGGCCCGAAAGCGCAAACACCCGTTTGAAATACAAGGAGACCAGCGCACAGGCCACGCCCAGCAAGAGGTAGTAGGGCAAATTCACGGGATCAAAGGCCTCAATGCCCTCCGCATAGAAAAGCTTGCTGCCGTCACTGGTCATCAAACCGGTCAGGGCGCCCGTAGCCGAAGCCAAGAGCAAGGGCACCAGCGAGCTCAGCGTCAAGTCGATGCTGAAGAGTTCTAACGTAAAAATGATGGCCGCCACGGGGGCACCAAAGATGGACGAGATGGCCCCGGCGGTAGCACAGGCAATCAGTAAGATGCGCTGCTTGAAGCCCAAACGCATCCAGCGGGCCAAATTGGAGCCAATGGCCGATCCGGTGCCGACCGCGGGGCCCTCCAATCCGACCGATCCCCCGAAGCCCACCGTGACGGCGGACGTCAAGAAGGACGTATACATGCGGGAACGCGGGATGATGCCTCCTTGGCGCGAAATGGCTTCAATAGCCGAGGGAATGCCCTCGCCGGCGCGAAGCTTAAACACACGGACTAAAGCGACCGTGAGCAGGATGCCGACCAGCGGGAAGGCGAAATAGTACAGTTGGTAATAATCCTCAAACCGCTCTGACCGAATCCAGGTTTGAATGGCATGGGTCGAGTTTTTCAAAACCACGGCGACCAGGCCCGAGATGAGTCCGACTAGGATACTCAGGACAAAAATGAAATGCTGCATGGGCAGGTGCTGAGCCCGCCAAATCAGAATACGTCGGATCCAGAGCTGCAGGCTGTGCTTCATGCCGGCTTTTCCGGAGTGATGCCCAATGAGAGTTCGGTCAGCTGCGTGGGATTGATGAGGGACGGAGCGTCAATCATCACATCGCGGCCGGCGTTGTTTTTCGGGAAAGCGATGTAATCGCGGATGACCTCGTCGCCGCCCATGAGCGCCACCAAGCGGTCAAAACCAAAAGCGATGCCGCCGTGGGGAGGGGCGCCGTATTCGAAGGCGTTCATCAAGAAGCCAAACTGCTCCAAGGCCTCTTCCTTGCTGAAGCCGAGCAGGTCAAACATGCGCTGCTGGAGGGCACGGTCGTGGATACGGATGGAGCCGCCACCAATTTCATTGCCGTTGAGAACCAAATCGTAGGCGTTGGCGCGCACAGCACCGGGATCGCTGTCGATGAGGGGAATATCTTCGGGCTTGGGGCTCGTGAAGGGGTGGTGCATGGCGAACCAGCGGCCGGATTCTTCGTCCCATTCGAGCAAGGGGAAGTCTAGCACCCACAGGGGGGCAAAGACGTCCGGCTTGCGAAGGCCGAGGTCTTGGGCCAAATGCATGCGCAGTTCGCTCAAAGCCTTTCGGGTCTTGTTCGCGTTGCCTGCGAGGACCAGTACCAAATCGCCGGCCTTGGCGTCAAAGGCTTCCGCCCAGCCGGCCAAGGCGGCTTCGTCAAAGAACTTATTGACGCTTGATGTAGCTTGTCCGTGCTCGTCCACCTTCATCCAGATGAGGCCGGACATGCCCAGCTGAGGGCGCTTGACGTAGTCGGTGAGTGCGTCGAGTTGCTTTCGGGTATAGCTGGCGCAGCCGTCAACCTTGATGCCCACCACCAATTCCGCGTTGTCAAACACGGGGAAGCCGCTCCCTTGAACGCGGTCGTTGAGCTCGACGAAGGTCATGCCAAAGCGAATGTCAGGCTTGTCGTTGCCGTAGAGACGCATGGCGTCGTCGTAGGTCATGCGGGGGATGTCGCCCACGTCCAAGCCGTGCACATCGCGGATCACGTGCTTGAGGAGGCCTTCAAACGTTTGGAGAATGTCTTCTTGCTCCACAAAGGCCATTTCGCAGTCAATCTGCGTGAATTCCGGCTGGCGGTCGGCGCGCAAGTCTTCGTCGCGGAAACAGCGCACAATTTGGTAGTAGCGGTCCATGCCGGCGACCATCAAAAGCTGTTTGAAGGTTTGAGGAGATTGGGGAAGCGCGTAGAATTGGCCGTGGTGCACGCGGGAAGGAACGACAAAGTCGCGGGCGCCTTCCGGGGTACTCTTGATCAAGAAAGGCGTCTCGACGTCCGCAAAACCGAGCTCGTTGAGGTAGGTCCGAACCGACATGTTGATGCGGTTGCGGAGCAATAATTTTTCACGGACTGGCGCGCGGCGGATGTCCAAGTAGCGGTACTTCATGCGCAGCTCTTCGCCGCCGTCGGTTTCCGCTTCTATCGTGAAGGGAGGGGTTTTGGCGCCGTTCAGAACCTTGAATTCGGTTACCCAAATTTCCACTTCGCCGGTAGGCATATGGGGGTTTTTGTTCTCACGTTCCACCACTTTGCCCGTGGCCTGTACCACAAACTCGCGCTGCGCGGTTCGTGCGAGCTCCATCATAGCGGGATCAACGCCTTCGTTAAATGCGAGCTGAGTCAGTCCATAGCGGTCGCGCAAATCGATGAAGGACATGCCTCCAAAGTCGCGTCGGCGCTGGACCCAGCCGCTTAGGGTGACGGTTTGACCCGCATGAGAAAGGCGCAGTTCGCCGCAAGTGTGTGTACGATACATGGTCGTGAAATGAAGTGCAAAGGTAAAAAAGCCCGTGGGGCTACGTAGTTTTATCCCCATGGAGTTTGACGACGTTTATTTCATGCGCCAAGCCATCCGCGAAGCCCTCAAAGCTTACGAGGCGGATGAGGTACCCGTGGGGGCCATTGTGGTGAGCAACAACCAAATCATCGCGCGCGGGCACAACCTTACGGAGCAGCTCCACGACGTGACGGCCCACGCGGAAATGCAGGCCATCACTGCGGCCTCCCACTACCTGGGGGCCAAATACCTTCCGGACTGCACCCTGTATGTGACGCTTGAACCCTGTACCATGTGTGCTGGAGCTCTTTTTTGGACCCAAATTGGCCGCATCGTTTACGGGGCGAGCGATGAGAAGCGGGGCTTCCGCACCATGGGTGGTCAGTTCCACCCCAAAACCCAGGTCACCACGGGCATTGAAGCAGAGGTCTGTGGCGACTTGATGTCCGAATTTTTTCGCTCAAAGCGGAAGAAATAATTCAAGCCACCCCAAATGGCACAGCTTTTGAAAGACGAAAAATGTGTTCTAGTGCGTTTAGACACGTTCGTAAGTTTAGGTTGGGAAGGGCCGTCGGGGGACGGCCCTTTCTTTTTTAGCTTCGCCCTATGAAGTTGCACTCGTTAAACACTGGATTTTTCAAATTAGACGGCGGCGCCATGTTTGGGGTCGTTCCCAAGCAACTTTGGCAGCGCACCAACCCCGCCGATGAAAACAATCTCTGTACATGGGCCATGCGCTCGCTGTTGGTGGAGGACGGTGACCGCCTCATCCTGGTGGATACGGGCATAGGCAACAAACAGGACGACAAATTTTTTAGCCACTATCACCTCCACGGCACGGATACCTTGGACGGCAATTTGAAGGCCTTGGGCTTCCAGCGCCGCGACATCACGGATGTTTTTTTGACCCACATGCACTTTGACCACGTGGGCGGCGCCGTGGAGCGCACCGAAAAAGGTTTGCGTCCCGTCTTCACGCAGGCAACCTATTGGACGAATGAACGCCACTGGAAATGGGCTACTGAGCCGAATGCGCGTGAAAAAGCCTCCTTCCTCGCAGAAAATATCTTGCCCCTTCAAGAGAGCGGCCAACTGGCCTTCATCGATGCCCCGGAAGGCCAGCAGCGCATCAGCACCCCTTTGGGTTTTGACACGTTCGTGGTGAACGGCCACACGGATGCCCAAATGTGTCCCATCTTGGAGTACCGCGGCGAGCAGGTGGTCTTCATGGCTGATCTTCTCCCCTCCGTGGGACACATCCCCTTGCCCTATGTGATGGGCTACGACACCCGACCCCTGGTGACCTTGGGTGAGAAGAAGACCCTATTGACGGAAGCGGCGCAGGGCGGCTACCGCTTATTTTTGGAACACGACTCCGAAAACGAAACCTGCACCCTCGAACTTACCGAAAAAGGCCCCCGCTTGGCCCACACCCGTCCCTTAAACGACTGACCCCCGCATGAAGCACTTCCTCGTTGCCCTTTTGGGCCTGATCAGCTTTCCCAGCCTCGCCCAGTATTGGCAACAAGCCGTCGACTACCACATTCAAGTGGATTTGGATGACACCAAGCACCAGCTCGCGGGAGACCTCAGCCTGACCTACACCAACAACAGCCCTGACGACCTTCACGAGGTCTTCTTTCATCTCTATTGGAATGCCTTCCAGCCTGGAAGTATGCTTTCCAACATGGCTAATATCCCTACCAAGTTCCCCGACCGTGCCATCGGTGACAAGGTGGAGAACTACGCCCCAAACGAGTACGGCGAGCAGATCATCCAAAGCTTGACCCTCAATGGCGAAGCCCTATCCTTCACGGTGGACCAGACGATTCTGCATGCCAAACTCCCTTCTCGTATTGCTTCAGGCCAAACCGTCACCTTCCACATGACCTACACCACGCGCATTCCCAAGTTGGTGGAGCGCGCTGGCCGGGACAACCCCGAAGACATCGCCTACAGTTTCACCCAATGGTACCCCAAAATGGTGGTGTACGACACCGATGGCTGGCACCCGGACATTTATGTGGCGCGGGAGTTTTACGGCGACTTTGGCACCTTCCAGGTAGATATCACGGCCCCCGCGAGCTACATGATTGGCGGCTCGGGGGTCCTCCAAAATCCCGACGAAATTGGCCATGGATACTCGCCTACTCCGGTGAAATTCAAAAAGAAAGACCGCATCACATGGCGCTTCAAAGCCGATAAGGTGCACGACTTCGCCTGGGTCGCCGACAAGGAACTGCAGCACGACATTCGAGTTACGGCCTCCGGCTTGCCCATTCACTTTTTTTACCAGAGCGATAGCGCTTCGAGCAAGTACATGGCTAGTGAAAAGCTTCAAGCAGATGTGGAGGCCTATTTCGCGTTTATGCACGACCACTTTGGCAGCTATGACTGGCCCCAGTTCAGCGTGGTTCAAGGCGGTGAAGGCGCCATGGAATACCCCATGGCCACAATCATGGAGGTGCATGGCAGCTACGACGGCTTGCTCGGTACCATCATCCATGAGGCCTCGCACATGTGGTTTTACGGGATGCTGGGCACCGATGAACAGCGCTACTATTGGATGGATGAGGGCTTTACCAGTTTTGCGGAAGACGAGGCCATGAATGTGGTTTCGGGTAAAAACTTCCCGAATGCCCACCTCGGCTACCTCGGCCGCTATGGTCGGGTCGCCCACGAAGGCTGGATGGAGCCCGCCAGCACCCTCGCCAACTACTTTGACGGCAAATTCCCCTACCAAATGGCGGCCTACATGAAGGGCTCCCTCTTCCTCGTGCAGCTTCGCGGCATCGTTGGCGAGAAGGCCTTTTGGTCCACCATGAGGCGCTACAAAAATGAGTGGGCCTTCAAGCATCCACGTCCCGAAAATTTCCTGCGCATCGCCGAACAAGAATCGGGCATGGTTCTCGACTGGTACATGAACCAGTGGATTGAAACCAACAAGGTGCCGGACGTCGCCATCGACAGTGTGTACACCACCGGCGGCAATTTGGCCAACATCCAACTTTCCCGAAAGGGCTCCCTTGCCCTACCTGTGGACGTCGATGTTGTGCTCAAGAACAAAACCACACTCCACTACACCGTTCCCTTGGCGGCCATGTTTGGCGCAAAGCCCGGTAAAGCGGTCGTGGGCCCCTGGAACTACACGCAAAAAAACTTCACCTTCCAAGTGGACGTTCCCGCCGATCAAATCGAGCGTGTAGTCGTCGACCCCGAGCGTTGGACGGCCGACGCGAATCGGGAGGACAATGTGTGGGAGCCTGGGAGCTAGTTGGGCATATTGGCAAACCCATCAATACCTAGGATCTCAAGCCACCTAGCCCTCTTACCGCGCGAAGCGCCTTAACGCCGTTTCTTCTTTGGGGTAGTCTTCGGGCCTTTGGCTTTAAAGGATTTGGGGCCTCGGCCACCACTATCACGGGAAGAGGCTCCCCGTGAGGATCCCCCCCGCGAGCCGCCGCCACTTCGAGAACCCCCGCTGGACCAGCGACCACCAGCTTCGGTGGGTCGTGTGTCGGCGAAGCGACCTCGGCCCCCTCGTGCAGGGGAATCAAGGCCCCCGGGGCTTCCTGCGACCCCAAAGTCAATCGTCTTCTTCAAGATATCCACCTCTTTGACCACAATGCGTAGGGGGTCGCCCAGTCGGTAGGTTCGGCCGCTTCGCTCTCCGACAATTTGGAATTGCTCGGCTTCAACGTAATAATAATCATCGGTGAATTCGCGCAAGCGGACCAGGCCTTCGCAGCCCATGTTGGGGATTTCAACGAAGACACCCCAGTCCGTGACACCCGAGATAATGCCGTCAAATGCCTCTCCGAGGTACTTCTCCATGTACTTGGCTTGCATGTACTTGATGGAGGAGCGTTCTGCTTCGGAGGCATTTTGCTCGCGCGAGGAGGAATGCTCGCAGAGCTCTTCGAAGACCGCGGCGGAGGGGTTCTTTTCCTTGTCCAAGAAACCCTGCAATAGGCGGTGGACCATCATGTCAGGGTAGCGGCGGATGGGGGAGGTAAAGTGCGTGTAGTCGTCAAAGGCAAGGCCGTAGTGCCCGATGTTTTGGGTGCTGTAGACGGCTTTGGCCATAGTGCGGACCGTGAGGGTCTCGAGCATGTTGGCTTCGGGAGTGCCTTTTACTCGGGAGAGCAGGTCGTTGATGGACTTACGGACAGCTTGCGTTCCCTGCGTAGCAAGCGCATAGCCCAAGGGGCGTACAAAGAGGGAGAGGGTCTCCAGCTTGGTGGGATCGGGCTGATCGTGAATTCGGTAGACCATGGTCCGAGTACTGCGCTTGCCGTCGCCCTGGCGGCCCACGTAATGGGCCACGTGCTTGTTGGCCAACAACATAAACTCTTCAATGAGCTTGTTGCTGTCGCCGGCCTGCTTGAGGTAGGCGCCGATGGGTTCGTTGTTGGCGTCCAGGCGGAATTTTACCTCCGCGCGGTCAAAGGCAATAGCGCCGGCTTTCATGCGCCCTTTGCGCAAGGCTTGGGCCATGCGGTTCATGGTGAGTAGTTCGGCACTCAGTGGGTCGGATTCACCTTCAAGGACGGCTTGGGCTTCTTCGTAGGTGAATCGACGGTCCGAATGGATCACCGTCCGCCCAAACCAGCGGTCCAAAACCTGCCCTTCCTCGTCCATGGTGAAGAGGACCGAAAAGGTAAACTTGTCCTCATTGGGGCGCAGGGAACAGACTTTGTTGCTGAGTTTTTCGGGCAGCATGGGTACGACGCGGTCGACCAAGTACACGGAAGTGGCGCGATTTTGCGCTTCCTCTTCCAAGGCTGTGCCGGGCCGAACGTAATGCGTCACATCCGCGATATGCACTCCAATTTCCCACCGACCATCGCCAAGCGTTTTGATGCTCAAGGCATCATCAAAGTCCTTGGCATCGACGGGGTCGATGGTGAAGGTCAGCGTGTCGCGGAGGTCGCGACGCTTTGCAATCTCCTGAGGGTCCAGAGTCTCTGGAATGGCCTCCGTTTCTTTTTCGACCGCCTCGGGGAAGGCGTAAGGCAGTCCATATTCATGCAGAATCGCATGTATCTCGGTATCGTGATCACCCCGTTCACCTAGAACTTCTACAACCTTTCCCTGTGGTTGGCGTTCGGGGTCATCCCAACGCAAGAGTTCGGCGACCACCATTTCTCCATCTTTCCCACCATGCAATTCCTTCAAAGGAATGTAAAAGTCAGGTCCAATTTTTCGGGAATCCGTGACCAAAAAAGCATGTTGAGGGGTCACTTGAAGCGTACCCACATAGCGGCTTCGGGCCCGCTGAAGAACCTCGGTGATTTGGCCCTCGAGCTTGCGTTTATTTCGGCTCGGATAGAGTTGAACCCGTACGCGATCCCCCCCGAAGGCCACACCTAAATCAGACTCTTTGATGAATACATCGTCGGCACCGCCTCCAGGCACCACATAGCCGGTACCGCTGGACGTGAGCTGAAGAACCCCGTCGACGAGGTTTTCTTCCAGGGCGAGCTGATAGGTTTCCGCTTTGATCTCTTTGACATGCCCACCAGAAATCAACAAATCCATGGCGGCTTTGGTCAAAATTCGTCCCGTCCGCTCCATCATGCCCATTTCTAGAGCCAAATCAGCCAGCGGAAATACGACGCTGGGCCGACGTTCCATGGTTCGCAGGATGCGGGAAGCCAGAGAGCCCGCATCCATGGAGCGGTGTGCCTTGTTCTTTTTAGATTTTTTCATCTTCTCTGTAAAGGTCGGTCATTTTAAAGGGCCATCCCCTCCGAAAAGCAAAAATGGCATTGTCCTTGTTACTTCCTTTGCGACTTCAATTATACGATGACGATGAAAACGTATTCTACTCTGATACTTCTATTGATTTCCTCCTCGGGGCTATGGGCTCAAACCGTCGATGAGTTGAACCATAGCTTGGAAAATACCTATTCCATGCACCAAGGCAAAGTAGAGATGGTGGATGAGATGCTGGCAGACGGTAAAATTTCGGCAGACAGTGCAGCCTCATGGCATGCCAGTCTTTTAGAGGAGTTCAAAAACAGCTTGTTGCAAATTGAAGGTCTTTGGGCACAGACGGTAGACGTGGACGAGCCCGAAGTCGAGGACACCGCGGCGGCGTATGCGGCGGTGCGGGAGGCGAACAAAAACTACGCAGATGGTTTGGTCGATGGAGACTCCAAATTAAAATCCGGGAAGCGAGGAAAGAAGGGAAAGCTTCAGAAGCGTCAATTCACAGGAACGTCGTGGAATATTGGTTTGGCGCCGACTCTGTCCATGCTGGATGTGGATCAAAATTTTGTGGACTCGGATTGGCTCCCTGAGACAGGTGGAGTCTACACCATTGCCTATGATATATTCTACCGCCAAAAAAGACTGGGGCGCAGTCCATTGTGGGTTCGTTCGGGTCTTGCTTGGGATTTCTACGGAATCCAGTTTGGCCCTCAATCCTACTTGGTTACGGATTTGAATCCTGCCGCCACCAATGGGGGAGTTTATATCATGGAGGACCCCTCCATGACGTTTAGAACGAGCTCCTTGGGGGTCAATTATGTGACGGTTCCCCTATGGCTCTACTACAACGGGTCTAGATCCGGCAAAAAGGGCTTGAGCTTGGCCATGGGGGGCTATGCGGGCCTGCGCCTGGGCAAGCCTACTCGAACCTTGCAGTACGCAGATGCCAACAACGGCTGGACGCGCGAACAGGTGAGTTCCCGTTTCTACAGCAATCCAATTTCAGCGGGCTTACAGGCGCGCATAGGCTTCAAGTTTTTTCATGTAACCGCACGCCAGTCCGTTACGCCCTTATTCAATCCACGTTTGGATATTGTGGCCCCAGAGGTTTACGTGCGCTCACTGGCGATCGGCTGGGATTTTAATTGAGCTTGTTGGCTGGTTAACTCGCGCTCCGCGCGGACAGGAAATCGTGCAGCTACCAGATTTTTTTGCCCGCGTGCAACCCCAGGAAGGGATCTGGCATCCTAGAGCTGAAACTCTTCTCGTTGGATCGGATTGAACGACATATTCCGGGCGCCATACAGGGCGATGCTAAGGCCCAAAAGGCGCTGTACGATGCGTTATCTCCCTATATTTTGGGCCTCTGTCATCGGTACTTTCCTCAAGAAGATGAAGCGGAAGACCACATGATACAAACGATGATCACCTTTTTTCAAAAGCTGCATACCTACCGAGGTGATGCGCCTGTGAAGTATTGGGTGCGTCGCATGGCGGTCAATCAATGCTTGATGACCCTGCGGAAACATTCAGCCATTCATCAGCCCTTCATGAATGAAGAATTGGGGCTAGATTCTCTCAACCAGGAGCATGACACAGCGCATTTATTGAAGCTCGTTCAGTCACTCCCTACCGGTTTTCGTACGGTTTTTAACCTGTACGCCATAGAAGGATTTTCGCATGCCGAAATTGCCGAGTCTCTGGGAATTTCGGAGGGGACCAGTAAGTCTCAACTCAGCCGGGCCCGTCAATGGCTCCAAAAGGCGCTCGTGAAATCTGAATCGGATCAAGGATGAAAAAAGTGCCTAAACATCCCGTCGATCGTGCCTTTCAGGGGCGACTTTCAGAGTATGAGAAAAGTCCTCGAGAAACTTCTTGGGAGCGCATTCAGGAAATACAGCTTCCCGCGGACAACCGTTGGACAGTGCCAGAGTTGAACGCCATTCGGGCTTTGGATGAACTCCAAATTCAGCCCAAAAGCGATTCGTGGAAACGCGTCCAGGCTGCTTTACCTACCACAAAACGCCTAGTGGGTGCCTGGTTTAAATGGAGTGCCGCAGCGGCTATTCTCCTTATTCCCTTCGCGGGGTGGTGGGTGTTTACCCTGGAGAAAGAGGCTCCTGCGCCGGAGGTCCATACCGTGGCGAGCCTCCCAGTACCTGCGACATCGACCGCACCCAGCAAATCGAACAGCGAGGTGAATCGCACCAGCACTAATGCTTTGAGAATAGAGCCGCAGGCACCAGAAATTTCTATCGCCACTGCGGTGGGATCAAGAGAACAAAAAGCGGCAAAATGGCCATTGGAGTTCTTGCCTATCCGCTTAGAACGATTGGAAGACGACTTAGTTTTTGAGGCGATTCCCAAAGCGTTTGCCGGGATAAACGAGATAGAACCTGCCCTACCCCTGGAGCAACCGCGCCCATCGCCCCCTTGGCTCCAAGCTACCTCCCCTTGGAGCCGTTCCCTAACCGCTTACGTCGCGACCCAAAGACAGCGAATTAAAAATGGCTCAGGACTTCAAGCACCTTGGAACGCCTATTCGGTTTCCATGGAGGTCAAAGTTCCGCAGGCCCTGCATTCATTTTTGTCTAATACCCTAGCAGCCCACTAATATGAAGCAACCACTCCTTGTATTTCTCCCTTTTTTCATGGCGTTGCCTCTCTGTGCGCAAGAGGTAGAGCGTCCCCAGACCACTTTCAAGGCCGATTCTATTCAACTTGACTCCAATGGCATTCGTATGTTTGGGGAAGAGGTTGAAATGACCCTTTCTCCTGATGTGAAGGTGAAATTTGAGCCAAAATCTAAGCCCTCTAAACAAGAAAAAGTTTACCGCTTTGAGGGGCAGACGGTGTCCTTTGGATTTTATCCGGGCTTTTACAGCGGCGCTAATTTTTCGGGTGCCGAAGGTTTCAACAATCCCACTTCTTCCTGGGGCGATGGGCAGGTAGACTATGTGAACCGCACCTCGTATGAGTGGTTCTATGTCCAAGAAAGATGGAAGGAATCGCCCATTTGGGGACATTTAGGGTTGGCATGGGATTTTATCGGCGTAGATTTTAATCCAAATGCCTACTTAAGCACCACATTTTTGGATGGAGTGCCCAACGGGCTGGCGGTCCTTCAGGCTCCTGCGACCTCTGAAATGGAGGTCTTTTGGCGGAGATCGCAATTCCTGATCAACTACCTCACGTTGAATAGCAACTTTGTTTTCAATGCGAGCCGTTCGGGACGAAAAGGCTTGAGTCTTTCCGTAGGGAACTCTATGAGTTTGCGAATGGGGAAACCCACTATGTACCGCGATTACTACATCACGGGTCTGGGTCGCGTCAACGATCGGGTGTCCAGCAATTTTTATGCGATGCGTTGGGCCTATGGCGTCCAAGCCCGTCTTGGATTTAATAATTTCTTTATTGAAGCCAGGAAGTCAGCTACCCCTGTCTTTACATCTGAAGCGCAGATGCCTGTGGCATTTCTGGGCGCTATTGGCTTTGGCTACTCTGTCAAGTGGTAATCCGCGCCGGTAGATAAAAAAAGGCCGCTCCTTTCGGGGCGGCCTTTTGCATTCAAAAAGGGGTTGAATTACATGATGCCTTGATCGAGCATGGCATCTGCCACTTTCACAAAGCCGGCGAGGTTAGCGCCTTTTACGTAATCCACGTAGCCGTTTTCTTTGGTGCCATACTTGACACATGCAGCGTGAATGTTCACCATGATGGTGTGCAATTTCTCGTCTACCTCTTCGCGGGTCCAATTCATCCGCAAGCTGTTTTGAGACATTTCCAAACCAGAGGTGGCTACACCGCCGGCGTTGGATGCCTTACCTGGGCTGAACAAGATGTGGTGGTGGTGGAAAGCTTCAATGGCTTCAGGCGTACAAGGCATGTTGGCCCCTTCCGCTACGCAGAATGCACCCTGAGCAATCAAAGTTTTCGCATCATCGCCAGTCAATTCATTTTGGGTAGCACAGGGAAGGGCAATATCACACTTCACCTCCCAAGGGGTTTTTCCTGCAACGAATTTGGCCGAAGGATAGGCCTCCGTGTATTCGGAAATACGGCCACGCTTGACATTCTTCAAATTCATGACAAAGGCCAATTTCTCGGCAGTAATGCCATCTGCATCGTAGATGTAGCCCGATGAATCGGACATCGTCACCACCGTACCACCCAATTGGGTAGCTTTCTCCACCGCATATTGAGCCACGTTGCCTGATCCAGATACCACGACCGTTTTGCCGCTGAAGCTGTCACCTTTCGCAGCGAGCATCTCCTTGGCAAAGTAAACGGTTCCGTAGCCCGTCGCCTCAGGGCGGATGAGCGAACCACCCCAGTTGAGACCCTTGCCCGTGAGGACGCCGGTGAACTCGTTGCGAATGCGCTTGTATTGCCCAAACATGTAACCAATCTCACGGCCACCTACACCGATATCCCCGGCTGGAACGTCGGTATTGGGACCAATATGGCGGCACAATTCGGTCATGAAAGCTTGACAGAAGCGCATGACCTCTGCGTCCGATTTGCCTTTAGGGTCAAAGTCCGAACCCCCCTTGCCGCCACCCATGGGTAGGGAAGTGAGGCTGTTTTTGAAAATTTGCTCGAAGCCCAAGAACTTTAAGACGCTCAAGTTCACCGTCGGGTGAAAGCGCAAGCCACCTTTGTAGGGGCCAATGGCGCTGTTAAACTCCACGCGGTAGCCGCGGTTCACGTGCACCGTGCCGTCATCACCCGTCCAAGAAACACGGAATAAAATGGTACGCTCGGGTTCAGCGATGCGTTCCAATACCTTAGCGGTCTTGTACTTGGGATTTTCCTCAATAAAAGGGATCACGGACTCAGCAACCTCTTGCACTGCTTGAAGGAATTCTGGTTCATGCGGGTTGCGAGCACGAACACCTTCCATAAACGCACTAATTTGCGCGTTGTAATTCTGAGCCATAGGAAAGTTATTTAAGGCAAAGGTATACCGAAATTTGCGTCATGCTTGATACCCCCTCCCCCCAAAGAACCCCTTTATCAGAACTTGGAGAATTTGGATTGATTGACCGTCTTACCGCGGCCATCGAACTGAAAGCGCCCAGCACCCGAAAAGGGGTGGGGGACGATGCGGCAGTTTTAGATTTTGGCGATTCTGAAGTGTTAATTTCCAAAGACTTACTTGTTGAGGGCATTCATTTTGATTTGGGGTATGTCCCGCTGAAACACCTTGGCTACAAAGCGGCAGTGGTCAATTTTTCTGACATCTATGCCATGAATGGGACACCCAGTCAATTGTTGGTCGGGATGGCGGTGAGCAGCCGTTTTCCTGTGGAGGCCTTAGAAGAAATTTACGCCGGATTGCTCCTGGCATGTTCCCGCTATGGCGTGGACTTGGTGGGGGGTGATACTACCTCGAGCCAGTCAGGCCTTGTTCTCAGCGTTACCGCTGTGGGCCATGTGGCGAAGGGAAAATCGGTTCAACGCGATGGGGCTCAAGCCGGTGATTTGCTTGTGGTGACCGGTGATTTAGGTGCAGCCTACATGGGATTGCAGGTCTTGGAACGGGAAAAGGCCGCATACCAAGCAAACCCCAATTTGCAGCCCGAACTGCAGGGCCATGAATATGTTCTGGAAAGGCAGCTCAAGCCCGAGGCCCGCAAAGACATTAGCGCTTTGCTCGCCGAACTGGGGGTGATTCCCACGAGTATGATGGATATTTCGGACGGGCTGAGTTCAGAGATTTTACATCTTGGCACCCAAAGCGGCGTGGGTTGCACGATATATGAAGACAAAATCCCCATGGATCCTCAAATGATGCATTTGGCAGAAGAGTTTGGGATCAACCCCATTACTGCGGTGTTAAATGGGGGAGAGGATTATGAGCTTCTTTTTACCATCCCCATTGCGGATTTTGACAAAATCAAAGGAAATCCAAGCCTGACACCGATCGGGCACATGACGGCAGATAAGGTGTTCCAGATGGTCACGAATTCTGGACAGGCTGTTGCTTTAGAGGCTCAAGGTTGGAAAGCATTTTCTGCCGATAAATAAAAAACCCCGCCGAGCAGTGCTCAGCGGGGCATGGAAGGTTTGGTGGAGGCCTACGGTTTACTGCTTATCAAAGCCGTATTCCGTGGAAACGGTGGTGCTGCCCAAGGTGGGATCCACCTCAGTCACTTGACTGCGAATGCGCATGCTGGTCTCGAGGAAAGAGAGCATTTCAAAGCCAATCGTTTCGCCACCGCTGGTCATGTACAAGGAGTCTGCGGTCACGCCACCGCCATCCACAGCGTACCAGGTGCCTGTGCTGTTGTCCACGATGTCATCGCCCATGGATTGACCCATCACGTTAAGAACAACGCGAACGTCTTGATTCCATGTAAAGGTGTGCGTACCCCCTTCAACGTATACGAGATCGAGGGTGTTGTTGGGACGAATCAAAGAATCCTGACCGGTGAAGGAAAAAGCTTGACCAGCAAAGCTGAAGCTGCCATTCATGGCTACATCGTTGAGGTTCCATGTGCCAGCTAATTTTTCCTCCAGAGAGGGTTCTTTCGTGCAGGCCATGAGAACTGCGCTCAAAGCCAGGAGTGATAGAATTTTTTTCATGTGTGGAATAGGTTTGGCACTGAAAAACAAACGGCGTGCCAAAGGGCACGCCGCATGAAAGAAAGGTTGAACGCTGAATTACTGCTTGGCAAAACCAAATTCAATCGTCATATCCACGCCTTGGCCTTGGAAATCAACGATTTGCTTAGTGCGCAAACGAACGCTCGCATCGAGCAGACTCAAAACCTCATATTTGGTAATCGTCCCATCGGTTCCGACTAGATGCACAGAGTCTGGGGAAGCACCGCCACCATCAATTGTCAACCAAGTTCCTGAGCCGGATTGTGCCCAGGGGACGTCCAACGAGGTGCCTGCAGAAACGCTGAGGGTGGCATCCACTGCATAGGTCACAGAGTTTGGCTCTTGCACCAATGTGAATACAGAGGTAGCGGCAATCTCCTTGTCATTGGCTACTAAGGGAATGTTTTGCCCCCCAAAGGAAATTTGGCCCGAGGCAATGATGTCATTCACAAGCCATGAGCCTTCCAGGCGATCGGCCAAGGTGGGGTCTTTTTTACAGGCAGCCAGTGCTACGAGCACTAGACATGCCGCGAGAATCTTTTTCATAATAGAAAGGTAGTCAATTACTTGGATGTAAGAGAGGCCGACAAATATTCGCGGTTCATGCGGGCAATGTTTTCAATGGAGATACCCTTAGGGCATTCTACCTCACAGGCGCCGGTGTTGGTACAGTTACCAAACCCTTCCAAATCCATTTGCTTCACCATGTTGAGGACGCGGTCCGCAGCTTCAACTTGACCTTGGGGGAGCAGGGCAAACTGACTCACTTTGGCCGAAGTAAAGAGCATGGCGGAGGCGTTTTTACATGTGGCCACGCACGCGCCACAGCCAATGCACGTCGCGGCATCAAAGGCTGCGTCGGCATCGGGTTTTTCGATGGGCGTCGCATTGGCATCGGGCAAATTGCCAGAAGTATTCACGGAAACATAGCCGCCCGCTTGAATGATGCGATCAAAAGCGCTGCGATCGACCATGAGGTCTTTAATGACGGGGAAGGCTTTGGCACGGAAGGGCTCGATGGTGATGGTGTCGCCGTCGGAGAACTCACGCATGTGCAGCTGACAGGTGGTCACACCACGGCCGGGGCCATGGGCTTCGCCATTAATAAACATGGAGCACATTCCACAAATGCCTTCTCGGCAGTCGTGGTCAAATACCACGGGATCAATACCCTGACCAATCAATTGCTCGTTGAGCACATCAATCATTTCCAAGAAAGACATGTCATCGCTGACTTGATCCACCTGGTAGGTTTCCATGCGGCCTTTGTCTTGCGGGCCGTTCTGGCGCCAAACGTTGAGCGTAAATTTCATTTGTAGGAGCGTGTGATCAGTTTAACATTCTCGAAGACCAAAGCCTCTTTATGCAGCTTGGCTTTTCCAGGATCTTGGTCCGAAAACTCCCAAGCGGCCACATAAGCAAACTCGTCATCGCGACGAACCGCTTCGCCTTCTTCGGATTGGAATTCCTCGCGGAAGTGACCGCCGCAAGATTCTTCGCGGCTCAAGGCGTCAAGGCACATGAGCTCACCGAGCTCAAGAAAATCAGCCACACGGCCCGCTTTATCCAATTCAGGGTTCATTTCGTGCATCTTGCCGGGAACTTTCACCTCTTTGAAGAAGCGTTCGCGAAGAGCGCGAATATCCGCAATGGCCTGTTTTAGGCCGGCTTCATTCCGGGCCATTCCGCACTGGTCCCACATGATTTTTCCGAGCTCTCGGTGGAAGACCTCGACCGGGGTAGTTCCTGGGTTGGTCAGGAATTTTTCCATCCGTTCGCGCGCGGCTTTTTCGGCTTCTTCAAACTCGGGAAGCTCGGTGGAGATTTTGCCCGTTCGGATGTCATCCGCGAGGTAGGTGCCGACCGTGTATGGGGCCACAAAGTAGCCGTCGGCCAATCCTTGCATCAAAGCAGAAGCGCCAAGTCGATTTGCGCCGTGGTCAGAGAAATTGGCCTCGCCCAAAGCGAACAGGCCGGGCACGGTGGTCATCAGATTGTAGTCCACCCAAATACCCCCCATGGTATAGTGCACCGCGGGGTAGATCATCATGGGTGTTTTATACGGATTTTGGGCCGTGATCTTCTCGTACATCTGGAAGAGGTTCCCGTACTTACTTTCAACAATCGCCTCTCCAAGCTCACGGATTTTTTCCGGGCTGGGTTGGTGCAATCCTTGAACGTGGGCAGCTTCTTTTCCATAACGTTCAATGGCTGAAGCAAAATCAAGGTAGACTGCCTCGCCCGTTTTATTCACCCCATGCCCAGCATCGCAGCGCTCCTTAGCTGCGCGGGAAGCGACATCGCGAGGGACCAAGTTGCCAAAAGCCGGATACCGCCGCTCCAAGTAGTAATCGCGGTCCTCCTCAGCAAGTTGAACAGGCTGCAATTTGCCGGCGCGAATCGCTTCGGCGTCTTCTTTTTTCTTGGGAACCCAGATGCGTCCATCGTTGCGCAGGGACTCGGACATCAGGGTCAACTTGGACTGAAAATGCCCGCTAACAGGAATGCAGGTGGGGTGAATTTGCGTGAAGCATGGATTGGCCATGAAAGCCCCTTTGCGGTGAGCCTTCCAAGCGGCCGTTACGTTCGAGCCCATAGCGTTGGTGCTCAAGTAAAAGACGTTGCCATAGCCACCGGTGCAAAGCAATACGGCATGGGCGGAGTGGCGCTCAAGTTCTCCTGAGACCAAGTCACGGGCGATGATGCCGCGGGCCTTGCCGTCTACCAGGACCAAGTCCACCATTTCGTGGCGTGCGTACATTTTCACACGGCCTTTTGCAATTTGCCGGGAAAGCGCCGAATACGCACCGAGCAAGAGCTGTTGGCCTGTTTGGCCTTTCGCATAAAAGGTCCGGCTTACTTGAACGCCACCAAAAGACCGGTTGTCGAGTTGGCCGCCGTAGTCGCGGGCAAAGGGAACACCTTGGGCAACGCATTGGTCGATGATGTTCGCCGAGACTTCCGCCAAGCGGTGTACGTTGGCTTCGCGGCTACGGTAATCGCCCCCTTTGATCGTATCGTAGAAGAGACGGAACGTGGAGTCTCCATCATTTTGATAGTTCTTCGCGGCATTGATTCCACCTTGCGCGGCAATGGAGTGCGCGCGGCGCGGGGAGTCCTGGAAGCAAAAGGCCTTTACATTGTACCCCAGCTCGGCCAAGGAGGCGGCGGCGGAGCTTCCTGCGAGGCCCGTTCCGACCACAATGACATCAATTTGACGCTTGTTGGCGGGGCTGACCAAAGGAATTTTGGCCTTGTGTTTGGTCCATTTTTCCGCAATGGGACCTTCGGGAATATGAGCGTTTAATGTGGACATAGCAGGGTGAGCTAAAGAATCAAGTCAAGAGGATATACAGCGGAATGCTCGCAAATGTGGCGGGAACCAGAACAGAAAATCCGTAGCCGAAGGCCCGAATGATCGGCGTGTAGCGGGGATGCGACCACCCCATGGTCTGGAAGGCGCTGGCAAAGCCGTGCCACAGGTGAAAACCAAGGGAAATCATTGCCAGCACATAGAAGAGGCTGTACCAAATTTGCTCAAAGGCAGCCACGGTGATCGTGTAGAGGTCTTTGTATACCGCGCCGTCCGCATCGGTATACATGGGCACATTGCCCCAATGCATCTCATACCAGAAGCTCTTCATGTGGATGATCAAGAACAACAGCGTAAAGGTTCCGAGAAGAGCCATATTGCGGGAGGACCAATTTGCATTGGCTGCGCCATGGTATTTCACATAGCCAGCGGGACGTGCGGCCATGTTCTGGCGTGCAAGCATCAAGCCATCGAACGTGTGAAGCAAGATGCTTCCATAAAGTAGGTAGCTGACCGCCTTAATGAGCGGGAAGGTCGTCATGAAGTGCGCGTAGGCATTAAAAGTCTCTTGGTTCCCCGTCAATAGCGGGAGGTTGCCCAAAAGGTGTACCACCAAAAAACTGCACAAGAAAAGCCCAGTCAGGGCCATCCAATATTTGCGTGCGAGAGAAGATCCAAAGAGTCCGCGTGAGGTCGCCATAAAAGGGATAAATTCAAGGTTGTCACAAAAGTACTGCCCAAGCGATGCGCAACAAAGGATAAACGCAAAACCCATTACCTTCGTTCACTATGAAATACCTCCCGTTGAAATCTTCCATTTTCGTCCAAAATCGTGCCCGATTCACCGCCACGATGGATCGAAACGCTTTGGCCATTTTTCATTCCAATGACATCTATCCCACGAGTGCAGACGGCACCTTGCCCTTCAAGCAGGCCTCGGATATTTTTTGGCTGAGCGGGATGGACCAAGAGGAGTCGGTTTTGGTGCTTTTCCCGGATGCTCCCAAGCCAGAACATCGAGAAATACTCTTTTTAACGGAGACAAATGACCTTATCGCCGTTTGGGAAGGGGCCAAATTGGACAAGGATCAGGCCTTTGAGGTCAGCGGCATTCGGACAGTTTACTGGCTGCAAGATTGGAACCGCGTGATGAAGGAACTGATGAGCCAAACCGCGCACGTCTACCTCGTCACGGAGGAACATCTGCGTCGAAACAATCCCGTCGAAACGCGCACCATGCGCCTCAATAAGGCCCTCAAAGAAGTGTACCCGCACCACAGCTACAAGCGTTCGGCCCCCGCCTTGAATGCCTTGCGTGCCGTGAAGACGAAGGAAGAAGTGGAAGTCATGCAAATGGCTGCGGACATCACCGCCGCAGGCTACGACCGCATCTTGCGCTTTTTAAAGCCAGGTGTGACGGAATATGAATTGGAGGCGGAATTCATGCACGAATTTTTACGCAGACGATCGCGCGGATTTGCCTACACGCCCATTATTGGCAGTGGCGCCAATGCCTGTGTGCTCCATTACATTGAGAACAACATGCCCTGCAACGACGGTGAGTTGGTCCTCTTTGACGTCGGTGCCGAATACGGCAACTACGCCTGCGATGTCACGCGCTGTTTCCCCGTAAATGGCACCTTCACGCCCCGCCAACGCGAGGTGTACGAGGCCGTCCTCCGCGTGGAAAAGGCCTCAATCGAACTGCTTCGCCCGGGCGCCATTTTGGCTGAATACCATGTCCAAGTGGGCGAGCTCATGACGAAGGAGCTTATCGGTCTGGGCCTGATCACCCAAGCCGATGTGGACGCCCAAGACCCCGCATGGCCGGCCTACAAAAAGTACTTCATGCACGGAACGAGCCACTATTTGGGCGTGGATGTGCACGACTACGGTTTGTGGGACGGAAGCCCCATCCAGGAAGGGATGGTGTTCACCTGCGAGCCTGGAATTTACATCCCGGAAGAAGGCCTGGGCATTCGGATCGAGGACGACATCGTCGTTACCAAGGAGGGCCACATCAATTTGACCAAGGCCATCCCCAAAGAGGTGGACGAGATCGAAGCCATCATGGCCGGCCGCGCCTAAGCTTGTAGGTAATCTAACTGTTTTAACCGTTTATGAAGCGCCTCCTACGGGGAATTTTCTATGCCTTTGGGCCTCGAGCGCGCCGCGTGGTGCGCCGCTTGGCCTATGCGCCCGTGGATCTGCTCCTCATTCTTCGCCATGGGGGCCGCCCAACGTACAACGGCCTTCCCTTGCCCTTGCCGGGCGAGATTTTCACTGGAGGCGGTGACTTCTTGGAAAATGGCTTGATTTTTAAGGAGCATTTTCAAAAGCTCGGAGCGCTGAAGCCCCAGGAATCTGTGCTGGACATTGGCAGCGGCCTGGGCCGAATGGCGATTCCCCTCACCGATTTTTTAGTGGCCCCGGCTGAATACCACGGCTTTGATGTCGTGGCGTCGGCGGTCGCGGATTGCCAGGGACGTATCACCTCACGCTTTCCTCATTTTCACTTTCGGCATGTGTCCCTGGTGAATGACCTCTACACACTCGAAGGGGCTTCGGCCGACCACTTTGTCTTTCCGTATGCGGACGACCAGTTTGACTTTGCGTGGGCAACTTCGGTCTTCACGCACATGGAACGCGCGGAGGTCCAAAACTACCTGCGCGAAGCGCGTCGGGTGCTCAAGCCCGGTGGGCGTTTTCTGGCCACCTTCTTTTTAACGGATTATGAGGCGCTTTCCAGTGCCCGAGGCGGGGCCTATGAATTTTCCGTGCAGCGTGGCGAAGACTGGTACATGAGCTGGGAAGTCAAAGGGGCCAATGTGGGCTTTACGCCCAAGAATGTCCAGCAATGGGCTCGGGAGGCGGGCTGGTCGGAAGCGCGCATCTACTTCGGCCGCTGGTCCGGACGTTCGGGCGAGACCACGGATTTTCAGGACATCGTCGTCTTTTCATGAACACCTAAACCGGTGCCTTGCCTACCTTCGGGGGTATGGAACTGAATTTGGTTGGAAAGCGCGCGCTCGTCGCGGGCTCGACGCAGGGCATCGGCAAGGCCGTCGCCAAATTGTTGGCTGCACATGGCGCCCATGTGGTACTGTTGGCCCGCAACCGGGAAAAACTGGAGCAGACACTCAAAGAATTGGACCGCCGTCATGGACAGGGACACTCCTATCTCATTGCGGACTACAACGAACCAGAAACGGTCGAGGATGCTTTGGAGGAATACCTCGAGGAAGGACACCCCATTCACATCTTGGTGAACAACACGGGTGGACCCGCGGCCGGTCCCATTGTGGATGCGACGCCGGAGGCTTTTTATTCGGCCTTCACCAACCACTTGATCAACAATCACCGCTTGGTGCAACTTTTGGTGCCAGGCATGCGTGACGCCGGATATGGCCGCATTGTCAATATCATTTCGACCAGCGTGAAAGCTCCGCTGCACGGGCTGGGGGTGAGCAATACCATTCGGGCTGCGGTCGCCAACTGGTCCAAGACCTTGGCCAATGAACTTGCCCCTCAGGCCATCACGGTCAACAACGTTTTGCCGGGCGCCACCCTGACAGAGCGATTGGGCAACATTATTGAAGGCCGCGCCACGAAAACAGGCCAAAGTCAAGAGGACGTCAAACAGGCGATGCTTGCGGAGATTCCCATGGGCCGCTTCGCAGAGCCCGTCGAAATTGCGGAGGCCGTCGCCTTCCTTGCCTCACCCGCCGCGAGCTACATCACGGGCGTCAACATTCCCGTTGACGGCGGCCGAACCCCCAACTTGTAAGCATGCGCCTTCAGAATTACATCGACGGACAGTTTGCCGCGCCTGCCAACGGCGCCTACCTCCCCAATGTGGCCCCAGCGACGGGCGAAGTCTATGGGGAGATCCCGGATAGCGGAGCCGAAGATGTAGAGCGTGCCATCACGGCCGCCAAAAAGGCCTTTCCCATGTGGTCCAACCTGACCGCAGCCGAGCGCAGCGCCCACATGCTCCGCGTGTCACAGCGTATTGAGGAGCGTCTGGACGAGCTGGCGGCGGCGGAGTCTAAGGACAATGGCAAGCCCGTAAAGCTGGCGACGCGGGTGGATATTCCCCGGGCCCGAGACAATTTTGCGTTTTATGCGACGGCGATTTTACACGACGCGTCGGAGAGCCACGACATGGGCGCGCAAGGCTTTAATTACACGCTTCGCCGCCCCATTGGGGTAGTGGCCTGTATCAGCCCGTGGAACCTGCCGCTCTACCTGTTCACCTGGAAGATTGCGCCGGCGCTGGCCGCGGGCAACACCGTGGTGGCCAAACCTTCGGAGGTAACCCCTGCCACGGCGTATTTGCTGAGTGAAATTTTGGACGAGGTGGGCTTTCCAGCGGGGGTGCTCAACATTGTGCACGGCACCGGACCCAATGTGGGCGAGCCCCTAGTCAGTCATCCCGAAGTGCCTGTAATTTCCTTTACGGGCGGGACGGCGACGGGTGCACGCATTTCCAGCGTGGCAGCGCCCATGTTCAAGAAGTTGAGCTTGGAATTGGGCGGTAAAAACCCAAATGTCATTTTTGCGGATTGCAACTTCGAAAAAATGCTGCGCACAACCTTGCAGTCCTCTTTTGCCAATCAGGGCCAAATTTGTCTTTGTGGTAGCCGAATCCTCGTCGAACGACCCCTCTACGACCGCTTTGTGGCGGCCTTTGTCGAACGGGTGAAAGCTTTGAAAGTGGGCCGACCGGATGATCCTTCCACCCAGGTGGGCGCGGTCGTCTCCAAGGACCATCAGGCCAAAATTCTCCACTACATCCAACTCGCCCAAGAAGAGGGCGGGACCGTGGAATGTGGCGGCCAGGCCCTTTACCCGGAAGGGGTGGAAATGGGATTCTATGTGGCGCCGACGGTCATCACGGGCTTGAACATGAACTGCCGAACCAATCAGGAAGAAATTTTTGGCCCCGTCGTCACAATCCAAGCCTTTGACAGCGAAGAGGAGGCCTTGGCCTTGGCGAATGCCACCAAGTATGGATTGGCGGCTACAGTCTGGACCGAAAATCTCAAACGCGCGCATCGCGTAGCCGCGAACATTCACAGCGGCATTGTTTGGGTCAATAACTGGCTCGTGCGCGACCTGCGGACGCCCTTTGGCGGTGTGAAGGCTTCAGGCGTGGGCCGCGAAGGCGGATTTGAGGCCTTGCGCTTCTTCACGGAGCCCAAGAACGTGTACATCGATCTCGGGGAATAGCCCAAGGGCTTGCCCACGGGACCCACCGCCCACTGAGCATGGGCACACTCGTTCCCAAGCGGGCATAAAAAAACCCCGCCGAAGCGGGGTTATCAGAGAGCGTTCTAAGAAACGAACGAGTCGCTAACACAAAATCACCTAAACGCAGAAGCTCTCTGTCTAGGTATTTTCCAAAAGCGTGCCAAACTTTCTTGCGTTTCTAAAATTAATGGAGCACTTGGAATCGGACCTGGGCGTTTTTGCCTGATTCCAGTCGAATAGAAGCGGTATAAAGCCCATTAGACCAGGTGCTTACGTCGATCAAACGGCCATCTGCATCGGCCGCGATCCATGGGCTGTCTACCACTGTGCGGCCCAGCGCATCCATCACGGTCAATCGACCGGCATCATGAGCCCCGGGCGCAGCAAAGCGCAGCACGTTTTGGGCAGGATTGGGGCTGGCACTTAGGCCGATGAGCGCGGAGGCTTCATCGAGACCCACGTGGCTCTTTTTAAACTCCATGGACGTTGTCACGAGCGCGTCCCCCGAATTCTGATTGTTGCCGTTCGCAAAGAGGCCAGCGGCGTAGACGGTCACGCTATCAGAGCCTGTACCGCTGTTCCAGGAGAAGCTCCAAGTTTTGACCCCATTGGTTGGGGTGTAAGAGGAGCTTGTTTGCGTGACAAAATGGGTTTGAGTCAGTTGCGTTCCAGTGCCCGCAGTGACACTCCCTTGATGCCCGCCCACTTTTTCTACCGAGGCTTCAAAACCCGCTCTGGACATCCCGGCGGTACCGGCGTCGGAGGTGATGGTAATCGTGTACGTGGTGTTATCGAGGTAGCCGTCCGCAGGGATATCGGAGGTGATATTGACGACTTGAGTCGTGGCGGATGGCCCAGAATGGCAACTGTAGCAGGTCTGTCCATTGCTCATGGGAGAGCCGCTTTTACCGGCGGGAGCCCCGTTTTTATTGGTGAGCGCAGGAAAGGAAATCAAGGCCATGGCAGCGAGGGCGATGGCAGGTTTCAATGGTCGAATTTTCATGGAAATAAGGTACGAGGTTTTGTTAAGCTGGATGCAACTCATGGACGGTGACTTCGGGCCATATACCTACACGCCCAGGAAAGGCTAGGTATCCAAACCCTCGATTCACATACAATGCCCGAGACTGATTCGATTCGGGATAACTCCCTGCCCACTTCGCGTATTTAAACTTGACCGGACTCCATTTGAACCATCCTGGAATTTCAATACCAAACTGCATCCCATGCGTATGACCGCTGAGTGTCAAGGCGATGTTTGCAGGGTGATGCACCACTTGGGCATCATAATGGGATGGGTCGTGGCTCAGCAAAATTTTGGGCGTCTCGGGAGGTAGCCCCGCTAGGGCCTTGTTCAAGTCCCCGTATTGGGGAAAGGGGGGTTTGCCCCAATTTTCGATGCCCAAAAGTTCCAATTGTTCCCCGTCTTTTTGAATCAATCGGTGTTCATTGCGTAAAAGATCCCAGCCCAGGGCGGCATGCTGCCCACACAATGCGGCGAGGTTGTCGACTTTGGCTTGTTCACTGGGCCATTGCCAATAGTCCCCGTAGTCGTGGTTCCCTAGGATGGAATAGACGCCATGCGGAGCTTGAATTTCTTTAAATAAACCGATCCAAGGGGTCATTTCTTCTGCGACGTTGTTGACCAAGTCCCCCGTGAATACCACCGCATCCCCACGTTGAGCGACGACCATATCTACCCCACGACGCACTTCATCTGGGTCACTAAAGCTTCCACTATGGATATCACTGATTTGGACAATCCGAAATCCATGGAAGGCCTTGGGTAACCCAGGAATGGTTACCCGATTGGTTAGGACACGGTATTTAAAGCGTCCTCGAAAAACCCCATGAAGGATGCCTAAAAATGGGATGGCCGCGAGTCCCCATCCCAGCGTGGCGACAAACTTCCGACGGCTCGCCCAGCCGTGCCCAGTGACCCACGTTCCGCCGCGAAATAGATCTTCCAGGAGACCGGCGGAGATAGGAAAGAGTTTTGGCACATAAAGTGCAATAGCATAGATCATGAAACCTTGCATCCCGCGACGCAATGCTTCCGGGCTCGCGTTGGGATCAAATTGAAAAATCGCAAAGAGAATGTAGGCGTAGCCCAGGCCATGTATCGCCCAATAAACCCGGCCAAAAAGTTTACCCAAATCCAAGGCCTTGAAGGTCTGAAAAGCGAGGATGTCTAGGACAATGAAAATGACCAGAGGAAAGAAAAGAAAAAGGGCGCTGCGCATGTGTAGTGCAAAAGTGGGACATCTCCGCAACTCAAAAAACGAGCCAGTGTTCAAAATCAGATGAAAAAGACCCTGTACCTTCGCTCCTATGGCTCTCTTTGACGCATACCGAATGAAGAACCTTTGGAAGGGGGGCTTGCTCCTTTCCGCCATCGGCATTGGTGTGCTCACGTTGTGGTACACGGAGCAGTTTGCACGCCACCTTCGAGCAGAGGAAGAGCGCCGCGTCGAATTATGGGCTGAAGCGATCGAAAGCATTGTGCAGAGCGATCCCGAGGCCGACCTGACTCTGGCGACGCGCATCATCGAGTTGAACACCACCATACCCCTCATTCTCACGGATGCGCATGGCGTGATTTTGAATCACCGCAACCTCCCTGGTCCGGACACGAGCAGCTTGGCCATTGAGAAGGAGTTGGAGCGAATGATGGCCTATGCCGACCCCATTCAGGTCCACTTGTTGCCCGGAGTGGACCAGTTTATCTATCGGAACGAGTCGGTGAACGTCCAACGACTGCATGCCTATCCCCGGTTTTTGCTAGGGATTATTGCGGCGTACATCGTTTTGGCTTATTTCGGTTTTAGTCGGGCTCGAAAAGCCGAACAGGACAGGGTATGGACAGGGATGGCACGCGAAACGGCCCACCAGCTCGGAACGCCGTTGTCGGCGCTGTACGGATGGACGACCCTTCTCGAGGAGGAAGGGGCCTCCCACGCTGCGGTGGCAGAAATTAAAAAAGATCTAGCTCGGCTCCAGACCGTGGCGGATCGTTTCTCCAAAATCGGAACGGAGGGAAAAGGGCAGCCGGGAAATTTGCGAGAATTGCTCCAACAAACGGTGGAGTATCTGCAACGTCGGAGTCCCGGTGAAATCCACTTGCAGTTGGTTATTCCAGAAATGCTGCCCGAAGTTCCCATGCAGCCTGTCCTTTTGGGCTGGGTTGTGGAAAATTTACTGCGCAATGCCATGGATGCCATGGAAGGGAGCGGCGAAGTCACCATCACGGCAGTCCATCAAGGCAGCAAAGTCTACGTTGATGTCACGGATACGGGGAGGGGGATGAATGCCCGCACACGGCGTGCAATTTTCCGACCTGGCTTTACCACGAAAACGCGCGGATGGGGCTTAGGCCTTTCACTGGCCAAACGCATTATCGAGTCGGGCCATCGTGGCCGTCTCACCGTTCAGCGGTCTGTTCCTGGCGAAGGAAGTACTTTCCGTATCGAGCTTCCTTGTTGATGGCTGGCTTGTATTTGCACGTCCCTTATTGCCGTCAAGCGTGCCATTATTGCGACTTTCATTTTTCTACGCAGTTGGGAACGCAAGAGGCGATGGTGGAATCCATGGGACGCGAGGTGGAAACCCGAATCCCAGAACCAAGGATGATGCAGACGTGGTATTGGGGAGGAGGGACGCCCTCTCTACTCACTTCGGCCCAAGTTAAAACGCTGGTGGACGGATTCATTCGGCATACCCCCTTGGTGCCCAAAGGGGAATTCACCCTCGAAGCCAATCCAGAGGACGTTTCGGATGTTCAACTGCGGAGTTGGCGAGAAATCGGGGTCAATCGACTCAGCATGGGAATCCAAACCTTCGTGGACCGGCGGCTTGCATGGATGAACCGTGCACATTCTGGGGAACAAGCGCGTGATGCCGTGCGGCGAGCTCAGGATGCGGGGCTGGAGAACATCACGGTCGATTTGATGTATGGCTTGCCAGAAACCAGTTTGTCCGAATGGCAGGAGAACGTGGGCCAGGCTCTGGAACTGGGAGTGCCTCACTTGTCCACCTATGCCTTGACGGTGGAAGATAAAACCGCCTTGCACCATCAAATCAAAAAGGGTACCACCTCCGCACCAAAAGATGAACGCGCTCGGGAGGATTTTTTGTGGCTGCGTTCGGCGCTCCGCACAGCGGGATGGGAGCCCTATGAACTGAGCAACGCTTCAAAGCCTGGCATGCGTGCACAGCACAATAGTGCCTACTGGTCAGGAGAGGCCTATGTGGGCATAGGTCCAGGAGCACACTCATACGATGGTGCGGCCATTCGGCAATGGAATGTTTCCCACAACCTCCGATACATCCGGGGCTGGAAGCCGGGAGCCTCTCCGGAAGGCTTGGTCGAGGTAGAGGTCTTATCGCTTTTGGACCAAAAAAATGAGCGAATCATGACCAGCTTACGACGCATGGAAGGATTGCTTCGATCCGATATGGGGCCGTATGCCGAAACCCTAGATCGTCGATGGAAATCGTTCTTGGAGAACGGGTGGATGACGGCAACTGACTCGGGATGGGTGTTGACGGATGAAGGCTTGCTTTGGATGGACATGGTGGCCGCTGAAGGTTTTGCAACGGCCGAGGACCTTGGTACCTTCGTTTCATCATGAAGTACGATGAACCCTTTGATTTGAGTTTGCCTATCGAAGAAGGCTTTGGGCGGGCATGGTATGTGCCTGGCATGGAGCGTCATCCAGTGCGCATAGGTTCCTGGGTCGGTTCGGTGGAAGAAGGGGGTGCGGTGAATTTTTACACGCTTCACCTCAATCCTCATGCCCATGGCAGCCATACGGAAACCCTAGGTCATATTTGCCAGGGGTCATTTCCGGTTAACCAAGTCCACATTCCATGGGCGCAAACGGCTTTGGTCATTTCGATCACCCCCGAAGATCATGGCGAGGAGGGCCAAGTCATAAACTGGGCGGAGATAGAACGCGCTGTGGGTCGGCTCGGTGGATGGCAAGAAGCTAAGGCCTTGGTGGTTCGGACCTTGCCCAATCCCGAGGAAAAACGATCTAGGAATTACGATCGGGCGGATGCTCCCTACTTTGCCCCGGAGGTGGGTAAAGCGTTGGCCGATGTGGGCATAAACCATTGGCTCGTGGATTTGCCCTCCGTCGATCGAGAAGAAGATGGGGGTGCTTTGGCCTGCCATCGAACCTTTTGGCGCATTGATCAAGGGGTTTCAGAAGCAGGCCCTCTTGCGCGAACGCACGCGACCATTTCCGAGTTGATTTTCGTACCCCCAGCGGTCAAAGACGGCGTTTGGCGACTTCACCTCTCTGTGGCACCCATTGCATCGGATGCAGCGCCGTGCCGACCCCTAGTTTGGCCCATGGATGCGCGCCCCTAGGCTGGCCTGATTCTTGAAGAAAACCGGGATCACCTCACCATTCTAACCAATCGTACCTTTGCCAACTATGTGGGAACGTGCAGGCCATTTTTTATTAAAGTATCGCAAGGGCGTTTTGGCCTTTTGGGCCCTGTACATTGCATGCATGGCCTTCTTTGGTCGATCGGTGGACATCAGTTATGAGTTTGCCAAAATGCTTCCCTCGACCGATTCGGTCTTTACCACCTACATGGGATTCCATGAGGATTTTACCGAATCTGGCAATGCGATTGTCCTTGCCGCCAAGGACGATGCGTTTTTTACGCCTTCCGTTCTCAACGCCTGGCAGGATATGGCCACGCGGCTGGAGAATGAGGCGGAGGTGGTGGGAGTACTCTCCTTACACAATGCGGTAGACCTCTACCTCGGTGATGAGGAAGGGGCCCAAATGGAAACTCGAACCATCATGCATGGCCGGGTCAAGAGTCCACAGGAGGCGTTTGCTATTCGGGACCATTACGAGGCCTTGCCTATCTACCACGGCTCACTGAGTAGCCGCGACAACAAGACCCACTTAATGGTGGTCACCATTACGGATAAAGCGAATTACAGTGAACTGATTTTTGACCTGTTTGATCGGCTACATGCGGAAACAAAGCGTTTCGAGCGCCGCACGGGGATTGAGGTCCAAATTTCTGGCCTTCCTTATTTGCGGTTAAACAATGCCCGAAGCATCAAAGGAGAGATCAACTTGTTTTTACTGTTGACGGGCCTGGTGACGGTGCTCATCATGCTGATCCTATTGCGGAGTATGCGGGCTGCATTAATCGCCTTATCGGTCGTTGGTGTTGGGGTGATTGGCCTATACGGGATCATGGGGCTCTTGAGTTACAAGATCACGCTTTTTAGTGCGTTGTTGCCTCCATTGTTGATCGTCATTGTGGTGCCCAACTGCATCTTTTTTATCAACAAATACCACCAGGAATACGCGAAAAACAAGGATGTTCATTCGGCATTGCTGCACACGATTAAAAAAATCGGGGGAGTCGCTTTCTTAACCAACGCGACGACGGCCTTGGGCTTTGCCACATTCATACTCACCTCGTCCGAGGCCTTAGTCCATTTTGGCGTCGCAGCTTCCATCAATATTTTCATGGTCTTCTTGATGAGCCTGAGTATCATCCCAGTCCTCTACTCCTGGTTATCGGCCCCCAAAGAACGCCATTACAAACACCTCAAGCAGGCCTGGCTGATTCGGTGGATTGATTGGTTGGTCGAGACGGCCGAAAAGCACCGCCGAAAAGTCTATCTCGGTGCGTTTGCATTGGGCGTGCTGGGCGTGCTGGGGATGGCTCAAATGCAGACTACGGGGAACCTGACCACGGACATTCATGAATCGGACCCCTTGGTGACCCAAATGCGGTTTTTTGAACAAGAGATGGGGGGCGTAATTCCTTTGGAAATCGTCATTGACACCCGGGCTGAAAATGGAGCGGAAAAATCCAAAGTTTTAAAGCGGGTCGACCGGCTTCAAAGTGCGCTAGACACCATGAAGGATGTCAGCCGTTCCCTATCCCTAGTGGATGTGCTCAAATTTGGACGCCAGGCCTACTATGGTGGAGACCCATTGTTTTATGCCCTGCCAAATAGCCAAGAGCGGACCCTCATTGCCGCCTCTATGCCCCGTTTAGACACGAAAGACTTGGCATTCTTGACGAATGGTTTTCTAGATGAACCGCATCAAAAGCTCCGAGTTTCAGTTCAGGTGAAGGATTTAACGCGTCCCGAGATGATGCTACTAGTTCAGCGTATCCAGGCGACCTCGGATTCCATCTTTGAGAAAGAGAACTACGACCTTTCTTACACGGGGGCGAGTATCATCTTCTTGCGTTCGACCAAGTTTTTGATCAACAACCTAGTCGTGAGTTTGCTCTTGGCAATTTTGGTGATTTCTTTACTGATGGCGGCGCTCTTCAAGACGCCCAGAATGGTGGTGGTGGCGATCATTCCGAACTTGTTGCCTCTATTGATGACCGCCGGGATCATGGGGTGGTTTGGTATCCCAGTGAAGCCCTCCACGGTGTTGATTTTCTCCATTGCTTTTGGCATCAGTGTGGACGACACGCTGCATTATTTGGCGCGCTACCGCCAAGAATTGGTAAGCAATGGACATAACATTGCCAAAGCGGCCATATCTGCAATTCGAGAGACGGGCCCCTCCATGTTCTACACCAGCATCGTTCTTTTCGCGGGCTTCTTCATCTTCCTGGCCTCCAGCTTTGGGGGGACCCAGGCCCTCGGTTTGTTGGTTTCTATTACCTTGGTCTTTGCCATGTTCTCCAATTTGATCCTGCTCCCTAGCTTGTTGATGTCGCTCAATAAGGTGATGTCGGCATCGGACATGGAGAATATTTTGATTGATTTAGCCGAAGACGAATAATGAAAGGCATCATCCTGGCCGGAGGATCTGGCACACGCTTGCATCCACTTACCCATTCGGTGAGCAAGCAGTTGATGCCCGTCTACGACAAGCCCATGATCTACTATCCGCTCAGCACCTTGATGCAAGCGGGTATTCGCGAAATCCTCATCATTACGACGCCCCACGACGCGCCCCTCTTCCAGAATTTGCTGGGCGACGGCAGTCAGTTGGGCTGCACTTTTCAGTATACGGTTCAGCCCGAGCCCAATGGATTGGCCCAAGCCTTTGTACTGGGAAAGGATTTTATTGGCTCCGACTCGGTGGCCCTGGTGTTGGGGGACAACATATTCTATGGCACCCAGATGCCGCATTTGCTTCAAGAAAGTGCGCATCCTCAGGGAGGCATTGTCTTTGCCTATCCGGTGAGCGATCCAGAGCGCTACGGGGTGGTGGACTTTGATGTCCATGGCAAGGTGCTCTCCATCGAGGAGAAGCCTGCCCAGCCAAAGAGCCACTATGCTGTGCCGGGATTGTATTTCTACGACAATCAAGTGGTGGAGATCGCAGAAAACCTTCAGCCCTCAGCCCGCGGCGAATATGAAATCACGGACATCAACAAAGAATACCTACGCCGTGGTGCATTGCATGTCGGGGTATTGGACCGCGGAACGGCGTGGCTGGACACGGGTACGTTTGATAGTTTGATGGAGGCCGCCCAGTTTGTACAAATCATGGAGCGCCGTCAGGGCCTAAAGGTGGGCTGCATCGAAGAAGTCGCCTATCAGATGGGCTTTATCACCTCGGAACAATTGGCTGCCTTGGCGGCACCTTTGGTCAAGAGCGGCTATGGAGCCTATCTCCAATCTCTATTGAAATGACAGCCGTAGAGCGATTGCAGCGCCTTTTTTTGCAGAGCGTAGAAAATGGCTTTGGCGAGCCCGAATGGAACCGCCAGCCCGATTCCCTCTATGCGCCACAACGCTACATTTTAGGCATGGGCGGGAAGCGTTTGCGTCCAGTTCTATCCCTGATGGCTGCAGAAGCTTTGGGGGCCCAGGCAGAGGTAGCGCTGCCAGCTGCTCACGCCGTAGAGCGATTTCATAACTTCTCCTTGATTCACGATGACATCATGGATGAGGCGCCTGTGCGCCGGGGGAAACCCACCGTTCATACCACATGGGGGACCAATACCGCCATTTTGAGTGGAGATGCCTTGTTGGTGATGGCCTATGAGTCCTTGCGTCAACTTCCTGACGCAGTATTGCCTCAAGCCCTCCGAGTGTTTAATCGTACCGCCCTTGAAGTCTGCGAGGGACAACAGTGGGATATGGATTTTGAGACCCAAGACCATATCCAGGAAGGCCAGTACTTGCAGATGATTCGCTATAAGACCTCCGTGTTATTGGGCTGTGCTTTGGAACTCGGCGTTTGGGCCGCTCAAGGAAATGCGGAATTGGCGGCGGCGTTGTATTCATTTGGGTTAGAGTTAGGAACATCCTTTCAGATGCATGACGACATCCTGGATGCATTTGGGGACCCCAGTGAAGTGGGAAAGCAAGTAGGAGGAGATATTCTCAGCAATAAAAAAACCATGCTCTATTTGCACCTCAAGGCTCAGCGGCCAGACATCTTGGCCACCTGGCAAGATGCGCGAAGCACGGAAAAAGTTGAGGCAATCAAAAATGCGATGATCGAGGTGGGGAGCTTGGCTTATGTCGAATCGCAGCGTGTAGCACATTTTCATAAAGCCATGGAAGCATTGGCTGCGGCAGAGGCTAAAGGTTGTCGCACGGAGGATTTGGCCCATTTGGCTCAGTGGATATTTGAGCGAAAAGCTTGAAAATCAAGCAAGAAATTCCCCGAATATTCACGGAATTTGCAGCAATGAGCCATGCTTTTTGCCGTAATTTTGCTTTTCAGTAATCACTGATTCATGGACCGTTTTTCCTTTTTAGGAACCTCACATATTGGCTTTCTGGATGACCTCTACCAACAGTACGTCAAAAATCCGGACGAGGTAGAACCCTCATGGCGTGCCTTTTTCCAAGGGTATGACTTTTCTCGGTCCGAGTATGGGGATCTTTTAGCCCCGGAAGTTATTGTCCCAGATGAGGTCCGCAAGGAGTTTGCCGTGCTGGACCTAATCAATGGATATCGAACACGGGGACACTTGTTTACGCAAACCAACCCAGTTCGTCAGCGCAGAAGCTATAGCCCTACCCTGGATCTGGAAAACTTCCGCCTTGCAGAAAGCGACATGGATACGGTCTTCCAAGCCGCGACGGAGGTCGGACTGCCTGGTCCAGCACCCTTGCGTGAGATCGTAGCGCATCTACAAGCCATTTATTGTCGTTCCATCGGAGTGGAATACATGTATGTGCGCCAGCCTGATGTGATTAAATGGGTGCAGACTTTTATTCACCCCAACGACAATACTCCTTCACTCAGTCCCGCTGAAAAGCGCCATATTCTGCACAAGCTGAACGAGGCTGTGGCTTTTGAATCCTTCTTGAATACCAAGTTTGTGGGCCAAAAGCGCTTCTCCATCGAAGGGGCTGAAGCCTTAATCCCTGGTCTCGATTTTATGCTCCAACGGGGCACCGAAATCGGGGTGGAAGAGGTGGTCTTGGGCATGGCACACCGCGGTCGACTCAATGTGCTCACCAACGTGTTTGGGAAGCCCGCATCACAAATTTTCTCCGAGTTTGAAGGAAAGGAATTCGCCGACGACGACTTTGACGGCGATGTAAAATACCACTTGGGTTTTACCACGACGCGTAAGCTAGTGAACCAGAAGTCGGTAAAAATGAATATTGCTCCCAACCCTTCACACCTAGAAGCGGTGGATCCGGTGGTGGTCGGCATTGCCCGCGCCAAATGCCACACCGAATACGAGCGTGACTTCAATAAAGTCTTGCCGATTTTGATCCATGGCGACGCCGCGGTGGCGGGACAAGGCGTGGTCTACGAAACGCTTCAGATGGAGCGGCTCGCGGGCTATAGCACGGGAGGCACCATCCATGTGGTCATCAACAATCAGGTCGGATTTACCACCAACTACATGGACGCGCGATCGTCCACGTACTGCACCGATGTGGCCAAAGTGGTCCTAGCGCCTGTCTTGCATGTGAATGGAGACGATGTAGAATCGGTGGTCCATGCCATGCGCTTTGCGATGGAATACCGCCAACGCTTCCACCGCGATGTCTTTATTGACCTTTTGTGCTACCGCAAGTACGGTCACAACGAGGGCGATGAACCCCGCTTTACACAGCCCTTACTGTACAAGGCCATCTCTAAGCACCCCAACCCTCGTCAGATTTATTTCCAAAAATTACTCGCGGAAGGCCAAGTGCCCCAGACGCTGATGAAGCAAATGGAGGACGAGTTCAAGGACATGTTGGAAGGCCAGTTTGACACGGCTAAAAAAATTGAAAAGAACGTCATCGTTCCCTTCATGCTGGACGAATGGCAAAACTTCCCCGCCGCAAAGAATGGCGATGTGCACCACATTCCTGCGACCCAAGTGGCCCGTAAACGATTGGATGGGGTAGCCAAAGCCCTCACCACGCTTCCAGAAGGCAAGAAATTCTTCAACAAAATAGTTCGCCTCGTTGGCGACCGCGCTGCCATGGCCTTTGAGCGCAATGCATTGGACTGGGGCATGGCGGAAATGATGGCCTATGGCTCTTTGCTCCAAGACGGCTTCAATGTCCGTATTTCGGGTGAGGACGTAGAGCGTGGAACGTTTAGCCACCGCCACGCCATCATCAAGTTGGAAGATTCGGAAGAAAAGGTCTGCCTCGTCGACCAAGTACCGGACAAGAAAGGCCGCTTTGCCATCTACAATTCGCACTTGAGCGAGTATGCAGTATTGGGCTACGACTACGGATATGCCATGGCGAGCCCAGAGACCTTGGTGATTTGGGAAGCGCAGTTTGGCGATTTCTCCAACGGAGCCCAAATTATCATTGACCAGTTCTTGGCTGCGGCAGAGGATAAATGGAAGGTGCAAAATGGCATAGTTCTACTCCTTCCCCATGGCTATGAAGGCCAAGGGGCCGAACACTCGTCGGCCCGTTTGGAGCGCTTCCTTCAGCTTTGTGCTCAGAACAACATGTTTGTGTGCAATACCACCACACCGGCGAACCATTTCCACTTGCTGCGTCGTCAGATGCATCAGTCTTTCCGCAAACCACTCGTGGTCATGAGTCCCAAGAGCCTGTTGCGCCACCCCATGGCGACCTCCTCGATGGAGGAATTAGCCGAAGGGTCGTTCCAGCCGGTATTGGGGGACGATTTGGATCCCAAAAACATTCAAAAGGTGGTACTCTGTTCGGGCAAGCTCTACTATGAATTGTTGGAGGAGCGTCAAAAGCGTCAAGACACCACAACGGCCTTGATCCGTTTGGAACAGCTCTATCCCTTGCCGGAGGCACGCGTGATGGAAGAAATGGCCAAATATTCTGCCGATGTGAAATGGGTTTGGGCTCAAGAAGAGCCTGCCAACATGGGGGCGTGGTCCTACCTCCGCACCCACACTGATTGGCCCTTGCAGCGTGTTTCACCTGCTGCCTCGGCCGCGCCTGCCTCTGGATCGCACCAGGCCGCACACCACATTCAACATGCGACCATTCAAAAAACATTTGACTGCTAAATCTCTGTCCTATGATACTTGACATGAAAGTTCCTTCTCCCGGTGAGTCCATCTCAGAAGTGGAAATTGCCAGCTGGTTAGTCAGCACGGGAGACTACGTCGAAAAGGACCAAGCCATTGCGGAAGTAGACTCGGACAAGGCTACGTTGGAATTGCCCGCTGAAATGAGTGGGGTCATTGAAATTTTAGTGGAGCCTGGCACCACCGTAGCTGTGGGCCAAGTCGTCTGCAAAATTGACACCTCTGCTGAAGCTCCTGCGGGCGGCGCAGCGAAACCTGCCGCAGCTGCGGCACCCAACCCTATGCCTGTGGCGGCCAGCGCGAGCACCCAGACCTATGCCACGGGCACTCCTAGCCCTGCCGCCAAGAAAATTCTGGATGAAAAAGGAATTTCCGCAGTGCAAGTGCAGGGTACAGGCAAGGATGGTCGCATCACGAAGGAAGATGCCGTCAACGCGAAAGTGGCCATGGGGTCGACAACCTCCGGACGCGGCGAAACCCGTCAGCGCATGAGTGCACTTCGCCGCAAGTTGGCGCAGCGCTTGGTCTCTGTCAAGAATGAAACAGCCATGTTGACCACGTTCAACGAGGTGGACATGAAGCCTATCATGGATTTACGCAAGCAGTACAAAGAGGCCTTTGCCGAGAAGCACGGCGTCGGCTTGGGCTTCATGAGCTTCTTTACGTTGGCTGTGGTTCGTGCTTTGAAAATGTACCCGGCGGTGGCCAGCATGATTGACGGCGACGACATGGTCAGCTTTGACAGCACGGATATCTCGGTAGCGGTGAGTGGCCCCAAAGGCTTGATGGTGCCGGTGGTTCGCGACGCAGACACGCTAGATTTTGCAGGCGTTGAGTCGGCCATCAAGGATTTGGCAACCAAAGTGCGCGATGGAAAAATCACGGTCGATGAAATGACGGGAGGATGCTTTACGATCACCAATGGTGGGGTCTTTGGATCCATGCTCAGTACACCTATTATCAATCCCCCGCAGAGCGCCATTTTGGGTATGCACAACATTGTCGAGCGCCCCGTCGTGGTGAACGGTGAAATCGTGGTACGCCCCATTATGTACGTCGCCTTGAGTTATGACCACCGCATCATTGACGGCCGCGAATCCGTCGGTACGTTGGTGGCCATCAAAGAGGCCTTGGAGAACCCCGTGGAGCACTTGATGGGCGGAGACGCCAAGAAGGGCCTCGGACTCTAATCCCAATCCCTTGATCGATACGCACACGCATCTAGACAATCCGCAATTGGCGGAGGATATAGATGCCGTGATGGTGCGTGCTTTGGAGGCTGGCGTCACCCACATGTTTATTCCCAATGTGGACGACGAGAGTTGGCCCCGAATGCAATCCCTACAAGCCCGGTATCCGGAACAAATTCGCGTGATGCTGGGGCTGCACCCTTGCGATGTGGGCGAAGATTGGGAAGCGGTATTGGACCGCTATGAGGCGCTTTGGGCGGAGCATGCGGCCGACTACATCGCCGTTGGGGAAATTGGCCTGGACCTGTACTGGGACAAGACCACCTTGGACCGGCAGTTGGCGGCCTTACACCGCCAATTGGACTGGTGCGTGACCTATGACAAACCGTTTAGCATGCACGTTCGAGAGGCTTGGGGCCCCACGATGGAGGTCTTGCGCCAGCGCGCATGTCCCGAGTTAAAAGGGGTGCTCCATTGTTTTACAGGATCCACGGAGATCGCTCAAGAACTCATCGCCATGGGCCACTCGCTTGGCATAGGCGGGGTGGCTACGTTTAAAACGGCTAAAGTGGTCGAGGTATTGCGGGAAGTGGGCTTAGACCAGGTGGTGCTGGAGACCGATAGTCCGTACTTAGCGCCCGTGCCTCATCGGGGAAAGCGCAACGAAAGCAGCTACACCCGTTTGGTCGCTCAGCACCTAGCCGATTCTCTGGGATTGACAACCGCGGAAGTAGACCATATCACGACCGCCAATGCGCGTCGTATCTTCCGGATGTAAAGCCGGTTGCATGAAACTTCTACTCATTTATACAGGGGGAACCATAGGAATGGTTCAAAGCGAAGAGGGGGATTTGCATCCTTTTGACTTTGATCAGTTGCTCAAATTGGTTCCCGAAGTAGCCCGCCTAGATGCACAGATTGAAACCTGGCAGCCCTGGGAACCCATGGACAGCAGCGACATGCAGCCGGAGCATTGGGCCCTACTCGCCAAAGGCATGGATGCGCGCCGAAAAGACTACGACGGCTTTGTCGTCCTTCATGGAACAGATACGATGGCGTACACGGCTTCTGCGTTGAGTTTTATGCTATTGAACTTTGGAAAACCCGTTGTTTTCACTGGAAGCCAATTGCCCGTAGGGGTCCTTAGGAGCGATGCGCGTGAAAACCTCATCACGGCGCTCGAATTGGCGATGGCCACGGATGCCGCGGGCGCCCCGATGCTCCAAGAGGTGGCTATTTATTTTGAATACCAGCTGCTCCGGGCCAACCGCGCCTACAAGCGTTCTTCCCAGAACTTTAACGCTTTTGAAAGCCCCAATTATCCACCTTTGGCGGAAGCAGGTGTTTCCTTGCATATCAAACAAGACACCTTGTGGAGACCTACAGGTACGTACCAGGTACATCCTGTTTGGAAAGCTTCGGTGGGGGTTCTGATTCTGGTGCCAGGATTGTCCCAAAAAATGGCCGAGGCTATTTGTCTGAACACGGGCTGTGATGTGGTAGTCCTGCACACCTTTGGGAGTGGAAATGCGCCGAATTGGGAATGGCTCCCCGAGTTGATCGATGCCGGACAACAGCGGGGCATCTCCTTCCTCAATGCGTCCCAATGCAGGTTAGGGGGTGTTCGTCAGCCGGCCTATGCGGCTTCCCGAATGCTTCGCTACGCGGGGGTCCTCTCTGCTGGAGACATGACCCTAGAAGCGGTGGTCACTAAGTCGATGTGGCTGTTGGGCCAAGGCAAAGTGGGCAAAGCTTTTGAAACGGCTTTTGCGCAAAATCTTGCCGGGGAGCGCTCGCTATAAACCTGCGCCGAGCAAATCCCGAGCAAGTTCCGTTTGAATCGCTATTTGCTTGTCTTTGGCGTACCACTTGTGCAGCTCTTCTGAGTACAAATGGGCGATGCTAGGGTCAGCTTTAATCCGGGCCACCAATTCCATCGCAAATTGTGGTCGAGGCCCCCAGGTGCCAGTGACTTCGAAGGCCTCATTGAGTTGAATCGTTTTTGGGATGCTTCGGCCGCCATTCGTGAGAAAGGCATCCATGAGCGCCAAATTTTGATCCCTAAAAACGACTTTCGCTTCAATGCGGCCATTGCTTGCGCGGGCGATCGCAGCCTGGACGGGAAGAATTTGTGCCCCATCCCCGCACCAATGCTCATTGATTATCAGCCATTTGCTCCCCTTTTTCGCATTCAAGGCGGCCATTTCCACTTCGGGCTGCAATTGGAATCGGCTGACTAATCGCTTCACCCGCTGTTGGTTGATCGCGAGGTATTTATCCAAATCTACTGCCTCATCAGGGACCGAATGGAGCAAATGGTCAAGGTAGGCGTCAATGGGGAGCGCGGCCTCCCAATAGCCTAGAAAATCTTGGTTCGTAAGCATGCATCAAAGGTCGCTCAGGTCAGGGTTTTGTAAGCATTTATTGAGGCTTTGCTTTTGCGTATATTTGCCGCCCACAACACCCAAGGAGAGGTGTCCGAGTGGTTGAAGGAGCACGCCTGGAAAGTGTGTATACGGGAAACTGTATCGGGGGTTCGAATCCCCCTCTCTCCGCAAGAACGACGCAAAACCCACGATGCAATCGTGGGTTTTTTGATTTCTGGGGTGCGGTAAGCTTGCCTAACTAATTGCAGTGCCCCAAAGGGCATGTACTATACCTTTTGCTTTAGCTAGTTATTGTTCTTGATCAAATTTGTACAGATCTCCATTACCATCTTTACATTCTAAAAAGAACGCATCTGGAATTCCACTTTCAAATGATAACCTAGTGACTTTCTTTTTGTCACAGTCATCAGAGTTAGAATGTAAAAACACCACCTGGTTATTCTCAATTTTTTCTGGCAAGTCATACGTCATGCTGACGTAGTAATTCCCTAAGAATTCATTCTGTTCATTAAATATTAAAATTCTGCTAGTAGCTCTCTTTGATGGTCCCCAGAACCAAGAGGAGGTAATAATCTTTAATATGCCTTTGGGAGAAGTAATAGTCCCAAGGTATCTAAGGTGCGTTTCGGTTCCTTCGGTTTCATTCCATTCGCCGAAGACATAAAGACTATCAGTAACATTATTCTCCAACACTATTTGTCGAATCGAATCATCATTGACTTGCCCGGACAGACATAGACTTGCGTATATCAAGATGACTGATATTGAAATTCTATTATTCATGCTAATTGGCTACAAAGTTGTGAATATTGAGAACAGCTTACAATCATGAAGACAAGAACTGTGTGAAAAATTTGTTTCATTTTTTAATTACAAACAATCTTGTATCTAACCCCGTATCAGCAGAGATCGTTTTGGGTTCCTTCAAGATAACAAATGGGATGATGTGCCCGGATATTAGTTATAAAGTTGTTAGCCCTCGTTTAGGGTCTATACTCTCGCCTTCTTTTAAGGGTCAATATTTCTGCCCAGTAGACAAGAGGCAACTGTTTATTCCCCGTTTGAGTGCAGCTATGGAATTTCACAAGACGCGCTACCTTTAGTCAAACACCACTTAAAGGTTAGTCCAGGCATCTCATGAAACACCCCCATCTCCTTGCGGTCGCTGTAGCGGCTTCCTCTTTTCTGAGCCTCCACGCACAAGTAGGGCCCATTTTTGAAAACGGCCAAGCGCAGAAAGTACCTCTTTTTGAGAACCCAAAGGAATGGATTCGGGAAGACCTCTGGGTAGAAACAGAATTTGACACCGATGGGGATGGGATTTTGGACCGAATGCACGTCGATGTCACCCGCCCTGCCCAAACCAATGAGGGCCTGAAGCTCCCGGTCATCTATGAAAGCAGCCCCTACTATGCGGGAACGGCGGGAAATGACCGCGATCTCTTTTGGAATGTATCGCATGAGTTAGGCGAGGTACCCGCACCTCCCAGGCACCCAGAGGTGGTTCGAAAAGGACAGCGCCCCATCATTTCCAATTCGCAAGTTTTCACCTGGGTTCCCCGAGGATACATTGTAGTTCATTCAAGCTCACCAGGCACCGGCTTGTCGGATGGTTCTCCCACAGTGGGCGGTGACAATGAATCCTTCGCACCCAAAGCCGTCATTGAATGGTTAGCGGGAAAAGACAACGGCTATGCAGAGCGAACGGGCGATCAAAAAGTCCAAGCCTTCTGGTCTACGGGGAAGGTGGGCATGACAGGCACCTCCTACAATGGTACCATTCCGTTGGCAGCAGCCACCACGGGCGTCGAAGCCCTCAAGGCCATTATCCCTGTGGCGCCCAATACCTCCTACTACCACTATTACCGTTCGAATGGCTTGGTGCGAAGTCCGGGGGGCTATTTGGGCGAGGATATCGACGTCTTGTACGAATTCATTCACAGTGGAGAGGAGTCTAAGCGTGCATTCGGCAATAAAACGGTCCGAGACGAACTCATGCGCGCCAACATGGATCGCGCAACAGGGGACTACAATGATTTTTGGGCCGGCAGAGATTACCTCCATGACATGGAGCCCATGAAGGCCGCCTTGCTCATGTCCCACGGATTTAATGACTGGAATGTCATGCCCGAACACAGCTACCGCATCTACAACCGTGCCCGCGAAATGGGGCTACCCGTTCAAATCTACTACCACCAAGCAGGTCATGGTGGTCCCCCTCCTATGGACCTGATGAACCGTTGGTTTACCCATTACCTGTTTGGCATAGACAACGGCGTAGAAAACGACCCTAGGGCATGGATTGTCCGTGAACGCGTGTCGCCCAAGGACCCAACGCCCTATGCCGATTATCCTCATCCAGGTGCACAACCCGTAACACTTAAACTCACTAAGGGAGGCAAAAAAAGCGGTGGTCTTTCCACGAGAAAGGCGAGTAAACGCAACGAAAAACTCGTGGACGATGTGACTTTTACAGGGACCGAATTAGCCAAAGCATCCACCTCTAAAAACCGCCTCCTCTATGTGAGCCCCATCTTAAAAGAAGACCTCCATATCTCCGGACTGGCTTCCTTGGAAATACGGGTGTCTTCCTCCAAACCTGCGGCTAATTTGTCCGTTTGGCTGGTGTCCTTGCCCTGGAATGAAGCAGAAGACGCCTTGATCTACGACAACATCATCACCCGGGGCTGGGCGGATCCTCAGAACCACGAGAGCATCTCCAGAAGTGAACCTTTGGTTCAAGGCGAATTCTACACGTTGAAATTTGACCTTCAGCCGGACGATCAAATTATCCCAGCTGGGCAGCAAATTGGCTTGGTGATTTTCTCCAGCGATCAGGAATTCACCCTCCATCCACAGCCCGGAACGGTGCTCAAGGTGGACCTGCGTGGAACGACACTCACCCTCCCCGTGGTTGGGGGTGAGGAAGCCTACCAAGTGGCCACCAACTAAAGGCCAAAGGGAGATGCCTCAGGGCTTCACCTGGGTATCGTAGACGACCACCCTGGACCAGAGGTGGCTGTAGTTTTTCACAAAGGCTTGGTGCAAGGGATGTACTTGGTAGGCGTCTTGATCCGCCGAAGAGGCAAAGTACATGGTTTCTGAAACGCTCCAGTCGCTTACGACGACATCTCGCGGAAGGGTTGAAGCGGGTTCCCCCGACACCATCCATTGGACTTCTTGGACTCCGCGCAACGTAGCCAAGCCCTCCTTTAAGCGTGCTTTGTCTTCTGCGGAATCTGGGTTTTTCAGCCAGAAATACACTTGGTGGAGTACGGCGCCTTTCTGAAAAGTGGGTACCGTGGAGGGCTTTTGCTCAGAGCTTGTAGGGGACTGAGCCCAAGCGAGTTGGGCTATAAAAAGCGCGGAAATGAGCCAGGGCAATTTCATGGGAATGCGTTTAAGAGCATAGAAATTACGCTAAAATCTCAGGAGAATACCTTTGTGGCATGCAGCAAAAATGGATTTCTGGGCTCTCAACGACCATCGTGGTATTAGCCGGCCTATCCCTCTTTGGATGGAGTGTCAAGCAAGTGAGCACGGGACAATCTACCTGGCCAAGCTGGGTTCAAAGCCCGCTCAAAGCCTTTGTGGGCTTCATAGATCTTTTTGAAAAAGCCAAAGAAGAAGTTTCGGCACTGCCAGAAACCTTTGTTCTGACTCCTGAGGATTTCTCCCCCATTAATACTCTGGAAGAGGATGTCATCATCCTCACCAGCTACCACAACCAAGAGAATACCCGAACCATAGCCCTCATCAATCTGCGCACGGGGGAGGAGTTAAAGACGTGGACGGTGGACCAATTGGCTGTGCCCCAGGACCGTATTATCCATAGCATTATGCTGCCGGACAGCTCCTTGATTTATGGACTGGATTGGTATTCGGGGCTCATTCGGATAGATAAAAACAGCCAACGCATTTGGCACCAGGATAGCATCATTCATCACCACGGAAAAAATTTGGCGGCGGACAGTACGATATGGGCCTGTACCTATGAGAAAGAGGAAGGCAAGCCGCTGTACTACCGCCCCATCTTTCGCACTGGAATGGGGACCTTTCCCTACCTAGACAATTGGATTACCCAAATTCATGCGTATTCGGGCGAGGTGCTGTACCACAAAAGTTTGACGGAAATCCTCGTGGAGAATGGGCTGACGCACCTGCTGGTGAAGAGCGAGACCCCCGGAGATCCAATTCACGTCAACGATGTCGAGCCAGCCCTAAAAGATGGCCCCTATTTTCAGAAAGGAGACCTGTTTATCAGCGCGCGGAATGGCTCGTGGATCATGCAGTTCCGCCCTGGTACGGGTAAAGTTATTCGCCTCCTTGAAGGCCCATTCTACAGCCAGCATGATGTGGACATTGAAAGCGACAGCACCCTCACCGTTTTCAACAACAACAGTCTACAAAATGAGCGGCCCCGGCCCTCAAAGTGGCCCATGAGCGCCTCCTCCTATGAGGTGGGGTCTTATAGTTCACAAGCAGTACGTATTTATCTAAATCGCCCTCACATGGAGGTGTTGGATCGGGAGGTCTGGGAAGAAAATGACCTCTACAGTTTCACGGAGGGCATCGTGGATGCCCTGCCGGGTGGCGGCTATTTTGTCGAGGAACAAAACAGCAGTGTGCTCTGGGTGATTCAAGATGGTGTGGTGCGCTATAAAAACGTCTTGCCCTCCCACCATCCAGGCTACCACCATTTGGCCAACTGGGCGCGTGTTATGCCCTAGGCTGATTCTAGCTGTTTGTGGGAGCCGTCGCAGTTCGGCATGCGTTTAGATAAGCCGCAAATGCAGTCATTCATGCCCTTCCCTTTGAGAATGCGGGGTCGGTATTTTAAAACGCGGTCCGTCTTGGTGGCCAATTGCTTGGCGCCGTCGATAAAGAGAATGTAAGCGCGCCGACGTCCTGGCGTGAGCGCGTCCCATGAACTTTGAAAGTCGGCGTCCTTGTCGAGCTCGGCTTGCAATTCTGCGGGAATCGCATAGTCATCCACCGTTTTCATTTCGACTTTTAGCCCGGCGCGTTCAATGTCCATGGCCTCCTGGATGTAGGCCTTGAGAATGGGGGCCAACTTGTGGACCTCTTCGGTATGCGTAAACTTGATCCAACGGCCCGCTTGGGTATTTTCACCGGGTTTGGTCAGAAGGCCCTGTGGATCCGCCATCAGTGCACCATTAAAAAAGGAAAGGGCGCAATGGTTTTTAAAGGCGCCTAAGCCAATGATGTTGGTGCCTCGGTACATGTAAATAGGAGTGGACCATTTGACGACTTCTTCCAAGTCTTCTTGGCGCAACACGTCTACCAAAGCGCCTAAAGTCTCCTGCCAAACGGCTTGGTCGTTCAAGTACTGGTCAACGTTGGGATAGTTTTTACGCATGAGATTGAAGGTACGAAAGGGTCCCAATCCGAAGAGCCTCCAACAAGCGCTTCTTCTGCAAGGTGTGCTTGAACACTATGACAATCTGCCGTTGCGCGAGGTCCGAAGCGATGGCACTTGTGTTGGCGGCTTGTTGGGCCTTGGAAAGTTGGTTGCGTGCCATGTCGGGAATGATGGTGATGCCTCCTTGATGATCCACAAGACGCATCAGGGTTTCCAAACTGCCCGATTGATAATGCAAGCCTTGACGTTGGGTCGATACAGTAGGGTCACAGAGGCCCATGACATGGTCGCGCAGGCAATGGCCTTTGGCGAGTAGATAGGTGGGCCACTTTTTCAAAGCATCCAAGGTAACGGCCGATTGGCAAGCGCCCTCCAAATGATACACCCATAAGCGTTCAGTCCACAGAGGAAGGATATCCAAATGCTGCAGTGAATGGGAAATGGGCAGCGCCATGATGCCCACATCCACGCGCTCCTGTAAAATGGCCTCCAAGAGTTGTTCGGTAGGCAGCTCCTCGATGTCCATCTGGATATCGGGGTGGGCATCTACCAGTTTTGGGAGAATAGTCGGCAGTAGGTAGGGCGCTATGGTCGGAATGGCGGCAATGTGTAGGTGGCCTTTCAAGTGTTCCTGCTGGTCTGCAATGGCATCTTCAAGGTCCTCGAAGCGTCGTAGCACTTCCAGGAGGTGGGGCAGGAGTTTTTGCGCCAAGGGGGTGGCTTGGATGGGACGGCTTGCACGATTTACGAGCGCTCCCCCGACAATGCGCTCCAGCCGTTGAATCTGCATCGTCAACGCGGGTTGCGAAATATGTAGTGTTTGCGCAGCGGCCGCAAAGGAACCCGCTTTGAGAAGGGCCTCTAAATATTGAGCCTGAACGCGAGTAATCGCACTATTCATCATAAGTAATTCTTATGTAAATATAATTATTATTGAATTTTCTTATGAAAAGAAACCGGTACTTTTAAAGATTGAAAACCATAGCGCCCAGTGTGCTGTTAACGAAACGAATTTCTTTAAAAAACCAACCCATGTCGGCAGATACTCCTCATAGCCACTCCTCCTATAATGTAAACTCCTCGGAGGCAAAATGCCCCTTCTCTGGCCACAACGCCCCCAAAGCGGCAGGCCGTGGAACGCGCAACCAAGACTGGTGGCCCAACCAACTCAACCTATCCATCTTGCGCCAGCACTCTGGCTTGAGCAATCCTTTGGAAGCAGATTTTGACTATGCGGCCGCGTTCGAATCACTAGATTATCCCGCTTTGAAGCAGGATATCATTCACTTGATGAAGACTTCTCAAGACTGGTGGCCTGCTGACTTTGGTCACTACGGTCCCTTCTTTATCCGCATGGCCTGGCATAGTGCGGGCACCTACCGTACCGGTGACGGTCGCGGTGGCGCAGGAGCGGGTACGCAGCGCTTCGCTCCCTTGAATAGCTGGCCGGATAACGGCAACTTGGACAAGGCTCGCTTGCTGCTTTGGCCGATCAAGCAGAAGTACGGTCAAAAGATTTCCTGGGCCGACTTGATGATTTTGGCGGGCAACGTGGCTCTGGAAGACATGGGCTTCAAGACATTTGGCTTTGGCGGTGGCCGCGCCGATGTGTGGGAGCCTGAAGAGGACATCTACTGGGGTTCAGAAGGCGAATGGCTCGCAGACAAGCGCTATAGCGGCGATCGCGACCTGGAAAACCCCCTAGCAGCCGTTCAAATGGGCTTGATCTACGTCAATCCAGAAGGCCCCAATGGCAACCCGGATCCTTTGGCAGCAGCGAAAGACATTCGTGAGACGTTTGCGCGCATGGCCATGAACGACGAAGAAACCGTAGCCTTGATTGCCGGTGGCCACACCTTCGGCAAGACCCATGGAGCGGGCGATCCCGAGAAATACGTGGGTCCCGAGCCTGCGGGTGCGTCGATTGAGGAGCAAGGCCTTGGTTGGAAAAACACCATGGGCAAGGGCCACTCTGAGGACACCATTACAAGTGGTTTGGAGGGTATTTGGACCACGACTCCTACTAAGTGGAGCAACAATTATTTCGAGAACCTCTTTGGCTACGAATGGGAGCTCTTCAAGAGCCCGGCAGGTGCCTACCAGTGGAAACCCAAAGGCGATGCCGGTGCGGGTACCGTGCCCGATGCACACGTTGCGGGCAAGACCCACCAACCCACCATGTTGACGACGGATCTGTCCTTGCGTTTCGATCCTGCCTATGCTAAGATCTCCAAGCGTTTTTACGAGAACCCTGAGGAGTTTGCCGATGCCTTTGCCCGTGCGTGGTTCAAGTTAACCCACCGCGATATGGGACCTCGCAGCCTGTACAAAGGACCTGAAGTCCCCGGAGAAGAGTTGATCTGGCAAGACCCTATTCCTGCAGTGACGCATGCCTTGGTAGACGTTTCCGATGTTGCTGCACTCAAAGCGAGTATTTTGGCAAGTGGCTTGAGCATCTCACAACTGGTGGGTGCGGCTTGGGCTTCGGCTTCTACCTTCCGCGGTTCTGACAAGCGTGGCGGCGCCAATGGCGGCCGCGTGCGTTTGGCACCTCAGCGCTACTGGGAGGCCAACAATCCTGCTGACCTAGGTAAGGTGTTCGACGCTTTGGAGGCCATTCAAAAGGACTTCAACAGCCAGGCCACAGGCGGCAAGGCCATCTCCATGGCGGACTTGATTGTGTTGGCAGGTTGTGCGGCTGTGGAAGCGGCTGCCCAAAAAGCAGGACACGCCATCACCGTGCCTTTCACTCCGGGTCGTTCGGATGCCTCCGAGGCCCAAACCGATGTGGAGTCCTTTGCATGGCTCGAGCCTCAGGCAGACGGCTTCCGCAACTACAGCAAGCGTGAATACTCCATTTCTGCGGAAGAAATGTTGGTAGACAAGGCGCAATTGCTCACGTTGACCGCCCCTGAAATGACTGTTTTGGTCGGTGGATTGCGCGTACTCAATGCGAATACCGCAGGCAGCCAGCACGGAGTCTTCACGACACGCCCCGAAGCATTAACCAATGACTTCTTTATGAACTTATTGGACGTGGGAACGACTTGGGCGTCTGCCAATGATCACAATACGGCCTTTGAAGGGCGCGACCGAAAGACCGGTGACGTCAAGTGGACCGGGACCCGAGTAGATTTGATCTTTGGTTCAAATTCTGAACTGCGTGCATTGGCCGAGGTCTATGCCTGCAGCGACAGCCAAGAGAAGTTCTTGAAGGACTTTGTGGCGGCTTGGACGAAGGTGATGAATCTGGATCGCTTTGATTTGAAGTAATCCGAAGGCGATTCCATCGCTTTGAGACGAATGCAAAAAGCCCGGAGCACGCTCCGGGCTTTTTTATGCCCAATGGGTAATTGGCGGGAGCCTAAAGGTTCAAAGCTTATAAAGGCTTTGGGATCGGACTGTGCCTAGATGCGAAGGCCTGGATGGAGTTTTCCGCCCATAAATCTTACATCCTCCTACCCGCATGGTACCCCAAATACGCCATAGGTAAATAGGCCAGGCCAAGATCCAGGACATTGAACCACATGGGGGAGGGTAGGATGCGAACCATGTACAGGCCGCCAGCTAGGAAGACAAAGCCCAGCAGCATGGCGCGCTGTAACGTTGCGGGCCGAACCCACCACGAAGCCAAAAAGGCACTCAATAAGGTTCCCAAGGCGTGGGCCAGAAAAGGCATCAGGTAGTGCTTGGGCTCCATGCGAGGCATGGCGGCGAGGAGGCCTTCTTCCGTCGTGAGATCGACACCGATGGGAGGGGCTACAAATAGGTGGCTATAGGTTATGAGATAGCCATTGAGAGCCATGCCCAAAATGGCGGCCAATAAAGTGAGAACGAGCGGTTTCATACGTTAAAGGTAGATGCTCAGACCTACCTTTAGATGAAATACACCTACCCATGGCACACCGCTTTCTCCTTGTATTCGTATTGGCTTCCGGTAGTCTTTTAGCCCAATGGACGCCGAACACAGCGCTGAATACCCTGGCAGCCAATGTCAATACGGATGACATGATGACGGCGGCGACTCAAGACGGCCGAACCTACATCGCTTTTTGGGCGCCGGTTTCAGGACCGACTTACTATGAAATGAGGCTCCAACTTTTGGACACAAGTGGCACTCCCCAATTTGGACCCAATGGCATGGTCGTCGACAACAACATTGGGATGAGTACTTCGACGGTGACCTGGGATTTAAAAGTGGATAATACCAACAATGCGTACATAGGCATTACAGGGACGGGTGGAAATGGTGATGCACGGGTTCACAAAGTCAGTCCATCCGGAACGAAACAATGGGGGGCCAATGGAATAACGATAGGCCAAGGTTACAACGTTCGGCTTTTGCCATTGAGCTCTGGCGAACTCATTGTGGCCTATCTCCCCGCCAGCCATGCGGTGATTAAGAAGTATTCAGCCACGGGGACCTCCCTGTGGACCACCCCCATCACGGTGACTCCCGTGGTGTCCAGCCACCAATCATGGCCAGGCGAGTTTATTGAAATGAGCAACAACAAGTTCATGTTCGTTTTTCATAATAAAGCGGGTTTCTCGCCCTCAGCATTGCCCTATGCCCACTGTTATAGCACGGCAGGAACGGCGGTGTGGACGGCCCCGATCCCCCTCTCAAGTGGAACATATACCTATGCCTTCAATCGCTACGACTTCATCCAACGTGGAGACACCGCCTATTTTGGCTACGGGGGCGCGCAAGGCTCCAATTTGCAGTCCTTCATCCAGCGCATTAATCCGGATGGAACCCTGCCATGGGGATCCAATGGCGTGGATTTTGGAACCCAAAACACGCTCTATGAGCGCAATATGCGTTTGGCGCGCGGAGACGATTCGAAATACCTCTGGGCCATCGCAGAGATGACCACTACGAGTCAAGGAAATATGGGAGAATCGGTGCAAAAGCTCCATGCCTTCACAGGGGCTCGACTTTTAGGCACCAATGCACAAGTCGTCTACACCATAGGTACTTCAGACATATCCCACAGAGGGCATTTGCAGGTGTGGGATGATCATCCGGTTTTTTTGGTTTCCGACGGGAATAGCAATGGCGTTTTCCCCAAGGATTTGCTTTTAGTCGAGTTGGATACGTTGGGGAATTTCTTGAACACGCCCGCAGAAATAGACTTTGCGACGAATACAACCGGGACAAAAAGCCGAATTGATTTACTCCCGATTTACAACGGAAAAGTGATCGGTGCGTGGGTCGAAGACCGAACCGGTAACGGCCGTCCCTACGCCCAACGAGTAGACGTCAATCCTTGCTTGGCTCCCACGCTAGCGTTCCAGTGGCTGACCTCCAACACGACATTGACCCTGTCGAATTCGAGCCTAAATGCAGACTCCATCTATTGGGATTTTGGAGATGGTTCGGGCATCTCGGATACGTCTTCGACCGTCCAACACACCTTCAACGCTCCTGGAACCTTTACTATTTGCGGAGTCGCCTATAATGCGTGCAGCACAGATAGTCTCTGCGCGACCATCACGGTATGTGACGTCCTTTCCGCTGCTTTCGCCGCGGCGAGTTTCTTGGATTCTGCCTATTTCACGCTAAGCTCGGCGGTGGATTCGGTACATTGGGATTTCGGGGATGGACAATCCTTGAGTACCACGGACAGCACAGCTAGTCACGTGTACGCTTCGAATGGGTCCTATTCCGTGTCATGCGTTGCCTACAATGCATGTGCGGTAGATAGTGCTCAGAGTCAAGTGGTTATTTCGGGTATTGGAGTTCCAGAAACGGACTTGGGGACCATTCAGCTCCTTCAAGTTGGAGATAGGATTGAACTTACCTCTTTAAATGCCCCGCTCCTAAATGTTCAAATGTGGACGGCGGATGGCCGAATGATTTGGTCTAGTAAGCCGTCGTCATCGAATGTTTCCTGGAGTAGTCAAGGCATCCCCGCCGGTATCTATGTGATCCGCGCGGAGACGACTTTGGGTCAACTTTTTGTTGAGCGGCTTCAAGTGCGGTAGAGGGTGCGGTGCCATCCCATTAACCCTGAAGCGCCCTATATCCTCAGGGCGAAGCCCGAGCTCTCTAGCCTTCTAGCTACAGCGCGTAGCTCGTGCTCTCTAGCCTCCTAGCCGCCAAAAAGACGACCTAGCCAGCCTTTCGGGTTTTCCTTTTCGGTATTTCCCTTCGTGCTATTTCCGCCACTTCGATCTCCCAAGGAAGGTCGATTGGGGTTCTTGGCTCTCCGTCCGGAATTTCCAGTGGCACTCGCGCCTCCGGAACCACGACGGCGTCCAGACCCTGGCTGGCCGCTCGGGCGGGAACGTTGGCCATCTGGTGTACGTGGCGCACGACCTTCTCCTTGCGGTGCCCGCTCTCCGTCTGCGCTCCGGGGAGATTTCGCTCCACGGTTTCTATCTCCGGAAGGACGGCCCGAATTGGTGCGCGGTCCAGCGGGCGATTTGCGACGTGGCGAACCTGTGCGGGGCGCAGGGCGTTCGCGTTCCGGCTCGGGATCCGAGGCTCCTTCGATTTTCGTTCCTGGAAGAAAGGCGTGTTCTTTTTCAACGGGGATATCCATTTTTATCAAACGCTGGATATCCTTCAGGTAAGCACGCTCTTCCGCATCGACAAAGCTCCAAGCGACGCCGCTATGCCCGGCTCTTCCTGTACGGCCAATGCGGTGTACATACGTTTCCGGGATATTCGGGATTTCGTAATTGATTACGTGGGTTAACTCATCAATGTCAATTCCGCGGGCGGCAATGTCGGTGGCAACGAGTACACGTGTCTCGCGCGATTTGAAATTATTCAAGGCATTTTGCCGGGCATTTTGGCTCTTATTACCATGAATCGCTTGCGCGGTAATTCCTGCCCGAACGAGGTCTTTTACCACGCGGTCCGCGCCGTGTTTGGTGCGGGTAAACACCAAGACGGAGGGAATTTCGGCGGCACTATGCTCCAATAAATCTTTGAGGAGATGGCGTTTGGTCTTCTGATCAACGAAAAACACTTTTTGCTGAACCGTTTCAGCCGTCGTGGAGACGGGAGCGACGGCAACGCGAACGGGATTGTTCAGGAGTTGATCGCTCAACGTGACAACTTCTTTGGGCATGGTAGCCGAAAAGAAGAGTGTTTGGCGCTTTGCTGGGAGTTTGGCAATAACTTTTTTCACATCGTGAATGAAGCCCATGTCCAACATGCGATCGGCCTCATCCAAAACAAAGTGGGTCAGGTGTCGAAGATCGACAAAGCCCTGATTCATCAAGTCGAGGAGTCGACCGGGTGTAGCTGTGAGCAAATCGACACCCCGTCGAAGAGTATCTGTTTGGGGCTTCTGGCCCACTCCGCCAAAAATAACGGTGTGGCGCAACGCGACATTGGCGCCATAGGTTCCGATGCTCTCGTCTATTTGAAGCGCGAGTTCACGGGTCGGGGTGAGGATCAATACCCGAATGGGTCTTTTCCCCGGATGATCCGCAATGGGCATCAAGTGTTGAAGGATGGGCAACGTAAAGGCAGCCGTCTTTCCAGTGCCCGTTTGTGCCGTGCCCAATAGGTCACGACCCTGGAGGGCAGAAGGAATGGCTTGTGCTTGGATGGGGGTGGGGGTTTCGTACCCCTCGCGGGCCAACGCGTCCACCAGTGGGGCGGCGAGGCCAAGGTCTAAGAATGCTTTCAAGGGAACAAAGGTACGACCGAATATTCCGGACCTATAAATTATTCATTGAACAGGGTCTCGTCTTCCCAGTTTTCAATGGCTTTTGGATAGGATTGAAAAACATAGCGAATGGTGTGCTCCGTGTAAATCTCATACACTTGGCCTACTTCAAATCCCCTTTTTTCAGCTTCCTCCGTGAGGAAAGGGTAGACACGAATCGCTCCGGCAATGATGGACAGATCATTCTTGTAAGGGAAGTCCACGTACAAGGCATCTCCGCCATAGATGGGAAACAATTCCAAAGAACCCGGGTCAATATTCCCCATGTAGGACCAATCCCCCGAGGCAATTAAGACCCCGACAAAACTGTGCAAACTATCTTTTTCAACAGCATTGGGATCGTCAAAATAGCAGCCAATTAATGTATCCGTGGGGAATCCCATAGAATCGGCCGTGGCTTTCACGCGGTTGAACGTGGGGCCAATGTCTTCGTAGGCCCCCGTGTGCGCATACCCCCCCAAAAGGTAGTCTCCTTCCAGGCCCTGTCTTACCTCAAGAGAGTTAAAGAAGCCCACATAATACATGAGGCCTGAAGTGCCTGTGCTCAAAAGGATAACAATCCAAAGTAGAATGCGTTTCATAGGGCAAAAGTACATCGGGAACGCACCGACTACATCGACCCTCCAGCCAAAGTGCTGGGAAGGGGGATGACCCTATTTGATGGGTGCCATTTCGCGGTATTTTTGACGCAGTTTAACCTGCCCTTGCAATGCTTACAACCATTCGATTTTCCATCATGTTCTCCTTAGTCAGCTTTGCCTGGTTGCTGATCGAGTTTCTACTCGGTCTGCACGGAGAACACATAGATCAATTTCTTTGGTTCGATTCCTTATTTTTTATTCCGGCCGTAGCGATGATGGTCTGGGCCTTAAGGTACCGTCGGGCCGAAATGCGCGAAGCGTGGACGTATTGGGAAGGAATTAAATTGGGCGCCATCATGGGCGCCATGATTGGCATTTTGAGTATTCCAAGCTTATACCTCTTCTTCACCTATGTGAATCCTAGTTTTTTTGAGGATTTCATTGCGTTTTCAGTCGGGGCTGGGCAAGCGACCCTGGAAGAAGCAACGGACTATTTTAATTTTCGCAGCTATGCGATGCAATCCGCCTTTTTCCCCTTGGTCGCCGGGGTGGTGACGAATGCACTGGTGGGATTCCTCTACCGAAAGCCAATCGCCTAACTTTGCCGCATGTTCGGATGGTTAAAATCAAAGAGCCCAGAGGAAAAACTGGAGGCGCTCTACAAGCAAAAGTTGAAAGAGGCTTTTGATCTTTCTAAAGTCAATCGTGCGGCGGCCGATCTTAAAACAGCGGAGGCGGAAGCGGTTGCTCAGGAGCTAGACGCCTTGCGCAAGCAGGCCCAAAATCCATCCAAATGAGAAATCTTCGCGGCGCACGGGTCACAGTTTATTGCGCTGGATCCGCCAAAACCAACCCGGTTTACCTTCAGGGGGCTGAAAGATTGGCCCACGCTTTTTTGAACGAAGGGGCTGAGCTGGTCTTCGGGGGAGGTAAAACAGGCCTGATGGGGCATTTGGCTACCTCCATCATTCAGGGAGGCGGGACAGCCCATGGGGTCATGCCGCACTTTCTTAAAGACATTGAAATGAATCACCCGCTGGTTTCGGACTTCATTTTTGTCGATACGATGTCCGAACGCAAGCAATTGCTTTTGGCCAATACAGAAGGCCTCATCGCATTGCCCGGTGGATGCGGCACCTTGGAAGAGCTTTTGGAAGCCATCACCTTGAAGCGTTTGGGTCAATACCTGAAGCCTATTGTTATTGTCAACCAAGAAGGTTTTTACACCCCTCAGCTGGAGATGCTGGAAAAAATGATTGAGGAAGACTTCATGCGGCCGGAGCATCGGAACTTGTGGACCGTAGTCGGGGATCCTTCCGAGGCTTTGGACGCGATTCATGCCACCCCAGATTGGGATGCAAATGCCCTTCAAATGGCTGTGAACAAATAGACTTAACCATTTCTTTTTATTCCCCCTTTGGGAGGTGGGTCCAATTCCCCTACTTTTGCCTCTCTTGATTTAATCTGTTTAATCTAACCTCGCCCAAAAACCCATGAAAAAGGTTTTCACCCTGTTGCTCGTAGCAGGCGTATTGTTTAGCTCAAATGTGTTCGCTCAAGAAGCGACGGAAGCGGCCACCACTGAAACGGTTGCTGCAGACGAAACAGTTGCTGCAGACTCCAACGCCACGGCTGCTACCGATTCTACTGCTGCGGCTGACCAAGCTGTGACGGAAGAAACTGCTGTTGAAGAAGAAGCTAGCTTCACCCAAGTGTTGAAGAAGCAGTTCATCGATGGTGGACCATTCTTTATGTCCTTCGTATTGTTGGCCCTCGTCTTGGGTCTTGCCTTGGTCATCGAGCGTATCATTTACTTGGCTATGTCCACGAGCAACAACGACAAGTTGTTGGAAGAGGTTGAAGCAGCCTTGAACAACGGCGGCGTCGAAGCAGCGAAAGAGGTTTGCCGCAACACCCGCGGTCCTGTAGCATCGATCTTCTACAACGGCTTGGATAAAATGAACGAAGGCATTGAGATGGTGGACAAAGCCATCGTCTCTGTGGGCTCTGTTGAGAACGGCAAACTTGAGCGTGGCGTTTCTTGGATCTCTTTGTTCATCGCCTTGGCTCCTATGTTGGGCTTCATGGGTACGGTTATCGGTATGATTGACGCCTTTGACGCGATTGAAGCGGCGGGCGACATCTCTCCTTCACTGGTTGCCGGTGGTATCAAGGTGGCTCTTTTGACCACGGTATTCGGTTTGATCACCGCGATGATTCTCCAAGTTTTCTACAACTTGATCATTGCAATGATTGACAACATCGTCAACAAAATGGAAGACGCCTCTATCTCCTTCTTGGACATAGTTGCTGCGTATCAAGAAAAGAACAAGTAAAAACTAGCCAGATATGAAAAACGTGCGGGTAATTTCCATGGGAGCCGCCGTGCTGGCAGGTTTGGCAGGCGCGATTCCCACTTTGGGAATCTGGTTCTCAGGGTCCGATAGCATGGTGACATCAGCCGTTGTTTTGACGGTGGTGCTCGTGGTTGTCGCAGCCCTTCTAGCCGTAGCTAGTTCTGTGAATGGAATGCTGATTAATCCCACAGGTCTCCGCAGTGCGGCGATTGGTGTGGGCTCACTCCTCGGCATTTTTGTCCTGAGCTATGTGCTAGCTGACGGTTCCGATTTCGCCATGTATGAAAATGTAGATGAGTCGACCACCAAATGGGTGTCTACGGGCTTAAATGCTTTCTACATCTGCTTCATCCTGGCAGTGGGAGCTGTGTTGTATTCTTCTTTGTCTCGTATTCGTAAATAAGCTTTTGGCCTCATGGCTAGAAATAAACGATCCATTCCGGAAATCAATGCAGGGTCGATGGCTGACATCGCCTTCCTGCTCTTGATCTTCTTCCTGGTTACAACGACCATGGACGTGGACAAGGGCTTGATGGTGAAGCTTCCACCGTGGTCCGAAGAGCCACCGCCCGATAACAACGAAATCCGTGAAAAGAACATTTTTGTGGTACTCGTAAACTCCAACAACCAATTGCTGGTCGAGGAGGAATATATGGAGCTCCCGAATCTACGCGCTGCAGCCAAACTATTCATTGATAACAATGGAGATGGTTCATGCGAGGATTGCCGTGGGGCACGCGACCCAAAGAGTTCAGAAAACCCCACCAAGGCGATTATTTCGCTACAAAACGACCGGGGCACGAACTATGACATGTTTGTCAAAGTTCGCAACGAGTTGTTGGGTGCCTATTCTGAACTGCGCAATGAGTTGGCTGAACGCAAGTACGGACGCTCATACGATTTGTTGAATGAAGAGGCGCAGACGGCCATCTCGGAAGTCTATCCCCAATTCATTTCTGAAGCTGAACCTGTAAGTGTAGGAGGATAATGGCACAGATTCGCAAGAAAAAATCCAAAGAAACTCCCCCGGTATCCACGGCTTCATTGCCGGATATCGTGTTCATGCTGCTTTTCTTCTTCATGGTCACGACAACCATGCGCGAGGTGACGTTGTTGGTCCGCGTGAAGAAGCCCAAAGCCACAGAGATTCAGAAGTTGGACCGCAAGGATTTGACGACGTACATCTACATGGGAGCTCCCCGCAATACCGAACTCTACGGTTCAGAACCCCGCATCCAGTTGGACGACCAGTTGGGCAGCGTGGGCGATGTACAGTCCTTTGTAATCCTTAAGCGTGAGGAAATCAACGAGGCTGAGCGTCCTAAGTTCACCGTCTCCATTAAGGCAGACATTGATGTGAAGATGGGCTTGATCTCTGACTTGAAGCAAGAGCTCCGCAAGGCGCAGGCCTTGAAGATTAGCTATTCAACCAACCCTGCAGGTTCTCCTGAGGAGTTGTACAAGACCTACTAAGCGTTTTAAACGTTTATACGTGATATGCCCGGCGCGAAAGTGTCGGGCATTTCTTTTGGATGGAGTCCTCCAGCCTTCTAGCACTACAGCTCTCTAGCCCTCGAGCTCTCCAGGCTTCTTCGGAACAAGAGAACCCCCACCCCGACGGCAATTCCCGTGGAAACCAAAATCCCCCAACCAGGCAAATCCACCTCCAAGTTTCCGTACTGATTGGGTCCAGCTTGGAGGGTCCAATAGTACGTGAGCCCGTTGTGGAGGACATGAGCGCCCATGGTGACCCAAAGACGCCCTGAAATCCAATATAAGCCCCCTAAGATGAGCCCTGCGCCCAGTAAAAAGGGCCACTGAACAAAGTTCATGTGCCCCAGCGCAAAGGCGAGGGAAGCGCCGAAGATGGCAGGAAGGGGGCTGGTTCGGTCGTGCAAGAGCCGTTGAACGGCACCGCGGAAGAGGATTTCTTCGGAAAGTGCGGCCACTAAGACAAAGGTGGCCATGCTAAAGAGTTGGTCACCCAGGGTAGGGAAGAAGAGCATTTTTTCGACGGCGCGGTCGGAGGCTTGGGCTGATTCGAAGTGGGGTGCCATGAAGGCCCAATCGGCAGCGATGGTGGACCAGAGGTCGGTGCAATAGGAGAGAAAGGGGAGGCTCATGGGGAGGATGGCCCACGCCAAAAGGCTGTCGATCCAGGACCAGGAACCTTTTGGCAAGGCGGGAACGAGGGGTTTTTCGCGCCATCGTTGCATGAGGTAGAGCCCAGGTAGGGCAAACATGAGGAGCGTATAGAGGGCTTGGCCCAAGAGGAGGGCGCGGCCGGCGCTGGCTTCGGGTCGTGCGACAATATCCTCTATGGTCATCCCATTGTAGCCGAAAAATTGGAGGGCTTTTGGCGCGAAAAGACCGGCCAACAGGGTGCCTGCCAAGATGGCTAAAAGGAGGGTGAGGACTTCGCGTTGCTTCATGGAATGGGGAAGATAGGTATGCCGTAATTTTGCGGGACTAAAAATCGTATAAATGGCGCGGATTGCGGATATCGAATTAGGGGATTTCCCATTATTGCTCGCTCCGATGGAGGATGTGAGCGATCCGCCTTTCCGTGCGCTGTGCAAGCAGCACGGGGCCGATTTGATGTACACGGAATTTATATCCTCGGAAGGGTTAATTCGGGATGCCGCAAAATCGGTGGCCAAATTGGACATTTTCGAGTACGAGCGTCCTATAGGCATCCAAATATTTGGGGCCGAAATCGATTCCATGCGCGAAGCCGCTGCGATCTGCGAGGAGGCTAATCCCGACATCATCGACATCAACTATGGCTGCCCTGTCAAAAAGGTGGCCTGCAAGGGTGCCGGAGCGGGCATCCTCCAGAATATTCCCAAGATGGTCAGCATGACCGCGGAAATTGTCAAAGCCGTCAACAAACCGGTCACGGTGAAAACACGTTTGGGCTGGGACGATGATAGCAAGCACATCGTTGAAGTGGCCGAACGCCTGCAAGACGTGGGGATCCAGGCGATCAGCATCCACGGTCGAACCCGCAAACAGATGTACAAAGGCGATGCCGACTGGACTCTTATTGGCGAAGTCAAGAATAACTCACGCATGACCATTCCGGTTTTCGGCAATGGCGACATTGACAGTCCCGAGAAGGCCATCGAAATGCGGGACAAATACGGGGTCGACGGCGTCATGATTGGCCGTGCTTCCATCGGGTATCCGTGGATTTTCAATGAAATCAAGCACTTCATGGCGACCGGTCAGCACCTTGCTGCCCCATCGCTGGAAGACCGGGTTCAAGCGGCGCGCCGCCATTTGGAGCTGGCCATTCAATGGAAGGGGGAAGGACTCGCCATCACCGAGACGCGCCGGCACTACGGCAACTACTTCCGCGACTTCCCCAACTTCAAAGATTACCGCATGACGCTGGTGACCTCCAACGAGGTTGATGAGCTCATGGCCACCTTTGATGCGATTATCGAAGAATACGGCCCGAGTTTGGCCCTGGTTTAAAGGCGATTAGGCCTGGCCACGAAGTCCGCTCAAAGGACTTTGCAAGCGCGCGGTGGCTCCCCAGCCGAGGAGTGCGCCGACAAACAAAACGAACGCGAATACGACCAAGGATTGCCCGGCATGGAATGCCATAGGGTATGATTCCACGACATAGCCTGTCCCCAATTTGACCCATCCGAAGGTGGATTGACCCCAAACGAGGAGCCCGCCCAGACCCCACCCGACGAGGCCACCAATGGCACTGACCCACATCGCACTCCACCAGAAGCTGCGGCGGACCTGTGCTTCAGACATGCCCATGGCGCGCAGAATTGCGCGCTGCTGGACTTTCTCCATGCCAAGCAAGACTGTAGCGCTGTAGAGGCCCAGGGAGGCTAATAGGACGATAAATGCGAGAATAGCGGTGGTAATCATGCCTTCACTGCGCATCACCCGGAACAATGCGGCCTCGCGATCTTCTGGCGTTTGGCCCAAAAGGGACCCTTGCGAACCGACTAGAGCCAGCACTTCCTCCTTCGTTCGTCCCCAACATTGAATGGCATCTATGCGCTCATCTCGGGTCCAGCCTTGAAGGGTGACCAAATCCAGTACGACGTTTTGCTGGTCAATCTGAGGATGCACATAAAAAATGGCTTCTGGTGAAAGGATCTGTCGTTGAAATGCAGAGGCAAGATCAAAGCTAGCGCCCATGTCAGCCCGGGGCCAAAGGAGTTCTAAGCTCTCTCTCCCGCTCAAAGTGAGGTACCCAAGTTGGGCGGCCACCCCATATCCTACATACGCATCTCCCGGATAGCCTTGTGGCGGAATCGAGGAAGTGAGCGAGTCGAACCATGGATGCTGGCTCCAGAGGGGCTTGGGCATGCCATGGACCGTGACAAGAATCTCGCGTTGAGCGGACCGAAGGAGGGCTTTTTGAGTTTGAACGGGAATCCATGTGAGCCCGGAATCGGACTCCAAGGCGGCGATGTGCTCGGGTGTTAGGTCAAACCGAGATCCCTCGCGGTGGACCAAAGTGACTTCGGGGTGCACATTTTGGTAGGTTTGAAGAACCAACTCTTCCAGTCCATTGAACGCGGACAGCACCAAAATCATCGCTGCCGTCCCGACCGCCACGCCTGCAGCCGCTGCCCAGGTCACATAGGTAGAAAGCGTGCGTCCCCGCACGAAGCGTCCCCCAAGTTTAGCTGGGTGGGACGGATTCAAAAGCGATTATTTAAAGGGATTTTCACCTCCTTCGCGGAGCAAACGGTCGATGTTTGCTTCGTACTCCATGGAGTCATCAAGGTGGTAGTGCAAGGCAGGAATGATGCGTAACTGATTCCGTACTTTTTGGGCCAAGGCGGCCCGGAGTTTTGGCGCATGTTCTTCGCAAAAAGCCATGACCAATTCCGAACGATCTGTCGGAAATACCGAGAGGTAGACACGGCACAAACCCAAGTCAGGGGATACGCGCACCTTACTCACAGTGATGAGGGTGCCGGGAAAATCACTCGCCGCGGTACCACGAAAAATTTCGGCGAGATCTCGCTGAAGTAAACTAGCAATTTTCTTTTGACGCGTGCTTTCCATGGGACAAAAGTACGCCGGGTACTCGGGATAAGGCAGTACTTTCGTGGGGATGACCCCATTGAGACGGATTTTAGGGATGGCGGGTGCCTTTCGGGGTGCTTTTTCTGGGGCAGCGCTATTTTATGTGCTGTATACCCTGGTGTCTCTCGTATCGCTCGGGATGATTATCCCCGTATTGGATGTCATTCTCGTGCCGGAAGGGGCGCAGGAAGTCAAGCATTTTCCCGCGGGGTGGGGAGGCATGAACGCCCAAGACTGGGTGGCCCATTATGTAGCTCAGGCCGTGGCTCGCTATGGTTCCTTGGGAACCCTATGGCGCGTATCCTTGGCCGCTTTTGGACTGTTTATCCTAAAGAATGCCTTCCGTTATATCGCTTTGTGGCATATGGCCACACTTCGGACGGGTATTACTGCAGCCCTTCGCCAGGCGCTCCATCAGAAAGTGATGCGCTTGACCCCCGCCACGATGCAAGAAAGCCGAAAGGGAGATGTTTTGGCCCGGGCCTCCACAGATGTTACAGAAATTGAATGGGCCATTTTAACCGGGTTGGAGCTGTTGGTGCGCGAACCACTCGTCATCCTTGGCTCGCTGATTGTCTTGGTGGTGATGAGCGCCAAATTGACCCTTTTGCTTTTAGTGGTTGGCCCCTTGGCAGCGTGGCTCCTCAATCGGGTAAGTAAGCATTTAAAACGGAAATCCGCCACCGCCCAAGACCGCTTGGGTCAGGTCATTTCGGCCCTAGAAGAAAGCATTAGCGGCTTGCGTATTCTCCAAGCATTTCAGGCCGAAGAATACCAGCAAAAACGTTTCGAACAGGTCAACCAGGGCGCCTTTTCGGCGACCCGCGAAGTGCACCGCCGAAGAGATCTGGCCAGCCCACTGTCCGAATTGATCGGGGTATTTGCCTTGTTGCTCATCCTATTTTTTGGAGGGCGTGAAGTCCTTCTCGGGCATGGTCTGACGGGCGCGACACTGGTGGCCTACCTCTTGTTTTTTTACCAATTGATCCCCGCCTTTAAGTCTGTTTCCATGGCCCTCTACAATCTGCAAAAAGGCAATGCCGCGGCGGATAGACTCTTTGAAGTATTGGACCTTCCCGAAACCCTGCGCGACCCGGATGTCACGGAAGCTTGGACCTGCCCCGCGAACGGTCCAGAGACGATCGAATTCCGAAACATCCACTTCACCTATCCCGGCGCCTCCCGCCCCGCGCTCGAAAACTTCAACCTGACCATCCAACGCGGCCAAACGGTCGCCCTTGTTGGCCCCTCCGGAGGGGGCAAGTCCACCCTCATTCACCTCGCCATGCGGGCCATGGACCCCGACCAAGGGGGTATCTTCTTAGAGGGCCATCCCATTGCTCCCTATCGGGGCGATGCGTATGCCGCCCATGAAATGCAACGCCCGCCCATGCCCTTGAAGGATTTACGAGCCGCTATGGGATTAGTGACCCAAGACCCCATTCTCTTCCAGGGCACGGCTTTAGAAAATATCGCCTTGGGGGATGCATCTCCTGATTTGGATCGTGCTAAGAAGGCCGCGAAAGATGCCCAGGCCCTGGCCTTTATTGAGGACTTGCCGGGGGGTTGGAAGCATATTCTGGCGGAAGGGGGGCAGTCCCTGTCGGGCGGCCAGCGTCAGCGCATGGCTTTGGCGCGTGCACTTTACCGAAATGCGCCCATTCTGCTCCTGGATGAAGCCACGTCCGCCTTGGATGCCGAAAATGAACGTCTCGTGCAGGAGGCGCTGGATGCGGCAAGTTCGGGCCGAACGACCCTCGTCGTAGCGCACCGTCTGGCCACGGTCCAGAAAGCGGATCGCATTCTCGTGCTCGATCGGGGCCATATTGTCGAGGACGGGAATCACCAACAATTGCTCGCAAAGGGCGGGCTCTATGCGAGTTTGGTGAGGACGCAGGAGGTGAAGGGATAAAAGGAAGAAGGGTGTTGGATGGCAGCGCTGTTTGGTGCTGTGGTGGGGTTGGGCTTTAAACGTTTAATCTCTTTTCTGCCCTAAGAAAATTTGAGAACTTCCCTGCGCGCGCCTACTTTAGCCAAACTCAAGCCCAATCTCCTTAAACCCTTTTGCCCGTTTGACTTCTCCATTCTTCGAACACATCGACCACCTCGGAATAGCCGTCGCCAATTTGGCGGAGGCGGAAGCCCGCTATACGGCCATGTTTGGCGTGGAACCCTACAAACGGGAAGAAGTGGAGCGGGAAGGGGTGATGACGAGTTTTTTCCAGGTGGGCCCCAATAAGATTGAGCTTTTGGAGGCTACGCGTCCTGACAGTGCCATCGCAAAACACATCGAGAAACGCGGTGAGGGCTTGCATCATGTGGCGTATTTGGTGAAAGACATTCGGGCTGAGATGGCCCGACTTCGCGAAGAAGGCTTTCAGTTGCTAAGCGAGGAGCCCAAGCCAGGTGCAGACGGCATGTTGGTGGCGTTTGTGCACCCCAAGACGGCGGGAGGCGTGCTCGTGGAGCTGTGCCAGCCCAAATCCTAATCGATTCTAGATAAACTGCTGAGCCTTCCAACCATGTTGGAGGGCGGCTTCGACGTTGGCGGCATTGTCGTCGAGGAAGAAAACCTGCGCGGGGTCCTCGACGCCTATGAGGCGGTCGACGGTTTGGTAGATGCTTGGGTCAGGCTTTCGGAGGCCGAGGTCGTACGAATAGAAGACGTTTTTGAAGCAGCGGGTGAATTCAGCATAGCCCCGAATGCCCATGCGGCGTTTGACTTCGTCGATATGAATTCGGTTGGTGTTGCTGAGAACGTGAAGTTCGTACTGCTGGCCAAGGGTGTGAAGCTGCCCGATCAACCAGGGCTGCAGGTCCATGAGCAGGGCATTCCAGGCCCCGTCAATGCTGGAGTCCGCAGCCGCGTAGCGGAGGTGCTGTCTGAAGGCATTTCTAAACTCCGAGGAAGTGATGGCACCCGTTTCAATGGCCTGGTAGGCATTGTGCTTTTGGTAGCCGAGTTCCCCCACAGTAAAGCTGGGGCGTGCGCCGAGTGAGGTGAAGGCTTCAGCGCTGAGGCGGGGCTCGATGTCGATGAGCACTTTGCCAAAGTCCAAAACAATGTGCCGGGCATCGCCCGCCCATTCGGCAATCTCGTGGGCACGAAACCGCCGAATGGGAGGCAATGGGTCGGGGAGTTGGGGTTGGAATTTTGCCCCAAGGTTTTTTAGCGGCATCAGGGATTCCAGCTGGGAAGTAGGGGCAAGGGCGTGGCCGCTATGCGCGAGCTGAACTCTCGGTAGTCCGTGTCTAGGAAGTCCTGAAGCAAGGCCATTTCCTCTCGGGTACGCTTTTCCCAGGTGGCGTGCATGTTGAGGAGATTGGCGCTCGGTTTACCGCGAAGGCTCCAGAGGTAGCCGCCAAATTGGCCATTGACGGAGGCCCATGTTTCGGGCTGCTCGTAGTAGCCTTTGACATCCTCCTTGCCAAAGAGGCGAAGGCGGTGATCCTCCATGGCTTTTTTAAGCCCTTTAATTTCGTCAAGCAGCGGCTGTACGGCTGCGCTGTCGCTGTCTTTTCGGCTCTTTAACATGCGCTCCAAAGCCCCCAAACTTTCATTGGCCTCATAGAGGTTGGACACAAGGTCTGACATTTCTTGGTTGATGGGGTAGAGACTGCGCTGGAAGTCAATTTGTGCAGCCCATTCGGCATCGCCCATGTTGATGCGGGGATCGTCGACAACCTCTACGCGTGCCGTGTCGCTCACCCCGTTCAAAGTGAAGACGGCGCTGTAGGAACCGGGAGCCACCGTGGCGCCGCGGGGATCAGATTTCTCACGCTCCTCGTTGCGCTTGCCCCAACGGGGACGTTGACTGCCTTTTTCAGCGAGGTCCCAGGTGAAGCGGTAGAGACCTTTGCGCTCGTCTTTGTCGAGCTTGCGCTCGATATGGCGGATGACTTCGCCTTGCGCATTGTAGAGGTCGATAACCAGGGGCTCTTTGGAGTCCTCAGGGACATCGAGGTTTAGCACAAAGCGTGCGCCGCCGCCGCGGTTTTCCCCTTTGAAGTCGGCCCAACCTTGGAAGCGGATGCCGTCAGAAACCCGTGTTTCGGCGTGAATCGCCAAAGGCGCGTCAAAGGCGGTGAGGGTTCGGCCCTGAGCGGCCCCTTTTACCATAGCGCGTAGCGGGCGGAGATCGTCCAGCACCCAGGCGGAACGGCCAAATGTGCCCAAGACCAAATCCTGCTCGCGCTCTTGAATGGCCAAATCTTGGACCGGCATAGTGGGAAGACCTTTCCAGGACTGCCAATTCCGGCCATAGTCTGTACTGACTTGCAAGCCCGTTTCTGTACCCAAATACAAGATGCTGGGCACTTCATTGTCTTGAATCACGCTCAGAGTATGGCCCGTCAAACCGGCTTTGGCGACGAGGTTGGTCCAGGTCTTTCCGTAGTCTTTGGTGTGGAAGAGGTAGGCGTTCCAGTCGTTTTGGCGGTAGTTGTTGACGACCACAAAGGCTTCACCGGCATCGTAGGCCGAAGCGTGGATGTGAGGCACCCAAGCGCCTTCTGGGAGGCCTTTGATCTTAGGGCTGCAGTTGGTCCAGGTGGCGCCACCGTCCTTGCTGACTTGAACATTGCCGTCGTCGGTGCCCACCCACAAGGTTTTGGGGTTTTTGGGCGAGGGCGCAATGGTTAAAATACAGGTGTGGTTCTCGGCGCCCGTTACGTCAAACGTGAGGCCACCGGATTCGAGGGCCTTTTGCTTGTCGGGGTTGTTGGTGGTCAGGTCGGGCGAGATGATGGTCCACGTGCGGCCCTGATCGGGGCTGTAGTGCACATACTGGGAGCCGTAGTACAGGCCGTCGGCGTGGCTGGGATCGCCTGCGATCGCCGCATTCCAATGCCAGCGCAACCATTCGCCATCGGGGTGGACGGGCTTGATGGATTCGGTCATGCCCGTGAGCATGTCCACACGGGCCAATGAGCCCTCTTGCGCCATGGCGTATGCGATGCGAGGGTTGCTGGGGTGAGGCAACACATCAAAACCGTCGCCAAAGTAGAGCTCTTGCCATTCGTTGTTGCCGATTCCCGTCCCAATCCATGAGTAGGCGGGCCCGCGCCAAGATCCGTTGTCCTGCATACCTCCATAGACATTGTAAGGCAGTTGGTTGTCCACGCGAATGTGGTAGAACTGTGCTACGGGCAGGTTTTCCACAAAGCGCCAACTATCACCGCCATCCCAGGAGATATTCAAGCCGCCATCGTTGCCTTCAATGATGTGGCCGGGGCGGTTTGGGTTCAGCCAAATGGCGTGGTGGTCCGGGTGGACTTTGGAGTAGGGTGTGGCAATTCCCCATGTTTTACCTCCATCGGTGCTTTTGGAAACGAGCGTCCAAAGGGAGTAAAGGGTTTGGTCGTTGAAGGGATCCACAAAGAGGTCCGAATAGTAGAAGGGGCGGTTGCCGATGTTCTCGTCTTCGCTGATTTTGAACCACTTGAATCCACCATCGTTGGAGCCGTACAAGCCATTCTTGGCTTTGTTTTCAATGAGCGCGTAGACTTTTTTGGGGTTACCCGGAGCAATGGCAATGCCCATTCGGCCCAGTTCGCCTTCTGGAAGTCCATCTTCGGCGGTCCGCTTGGTCCAGGTTTCGCCTCCGTCCAAGGTCACGTACATACCGCTGCCTTCGCCGCCGGATTTGAAGATCCAGGGCCAACGGCGGTATTCCCACATGGCGCAGATCAACTTATTGGGATTAACCGGATCCATGACAAGGTCAGCCGCACCGGTTCGCTCGTTGTTGTAGAGCACTTTGGACCAGGTCTTGCCGCCGTCGGTGGTTTTGTACACGCCGCGGTGTGGGCTATCGCCCCACGCCACGCCGATGGCCGCCACGTAGACGGTGTTCGGATTTCGGGGGTCAATGACAATGCGGTGGATGTGCTTGGTCTCTTTCAAGCCAACCAGCTGGAAGGATTTTCCGCCGTCTACAGATTTGAAAAGGCCGCCGCCGCTGGATTGTGAATTTCGGGGGTTGCCTTCGCCGGTACCGACCCAAATCACATCGGGATTCGTGGGGTCGATCTTAACAGCGCCAATGCCTGCGGTGGGCTGATCGTCCCAAATAGAGGTCCACGACTGCCCCGCATTTTCGCTCACCCAGACTCCGCCGGAGGCCGTGCCCACGAATATGTGGTTGTCGTTTAGGGGGTTGACGTCAATGGACGTGACACGGCCAGACATGCCTGCTGGGCCAATGTTTCGGAATTTCATATCCTCCAACAAATCGGGAGAAATGCTCTGTGCATACCCTGCTCCGGCAAGGGCAAGCGCCATGATAGATAGGGCTAACTTCTTCATTCCGGGAAGATAGTGCCCGGAAGCCTTTAATCCGCCACCTTGTACTTGCGTGGTGTGGTCCCAAATTTCTTTTTGAATGCCGCGATAAAATGACTGGGATTGGTGTATCCGATGTCAAAGGCTACCTCATTCACAGACTTACCTCCGGCATCAAGCATACGCCGCGCATGATTTAGTCGCGTGTCCATCACAAAACCGTAGACGGTGTTCCCATACACTTCCTTGAATCCCACTTTGAGGCGGTAAGCATTGAGACCTGTTTGGGCCGAAAGCTGGGCAATGGTGGGCGGACTTTGCCAACGGTCCAGAATAATGGACTTCGCTTCGCGAATTTTACGAACGGTCTCCTCGTCCTTGAGGAAGGGACAGGCGACCACATTGGGTTCCGAGGTGTGGAAATACAATCCAAGGAGCTCCAAAATTTGGCCTAAATGCGCCACACGCTGCGCATTCGGGCTAAGGCGTTCATGGAACAACCCCTCCAAGAGTATCTGCATGGCGGCATCCACTCCGCGCTGGTCATAGATGGGGCGCTGCATGTCTTTTTGATTCAAGAAGGGCAACTCTTGGGCGTCTTGGCCATCCCGCATGAAGAGTGTGTGCATTCGGGAAAAAGACAATCGAATTCCCACCATGCGATGTCCCGCAGGCATGCGAACCTGAGCCCGCAAGGCATCCTTGGGATTGTAGATGAAAAAGCTTTGGCCCTGAGGGAGGGGCCGCATGTACATGGGGCCAAACTGAAATGCCACGTCCCCTTCCATGCTGAAGAAAAGATGGATGTGGTCTGGCTGCACATCCAGAGGGCGCGCCGATTCATCGTCGCCCATTGTCACGCGGACGACTCCGATTCCCTCATAGAGATCGAGAAAATCACTGGAGGCACTCTTTGGGGTATTTCGGGCGTTGGATAGAAGGGGCATAGACTAAGAAATAGAGCGCAAAATTAAGCACTTACACTATGTTTAACGTATATTTTTGAGGTTTTGTTTTTGGGGCATTGTTTTTCATATCGGGGTATTTAGGCCCGCTTTTGCCCCCGTATTTTTGTCTCCGATGAAGCAATTACGTCTCTACCGAAGCATTCTTCGCGAAGAAGGCTGGGCCGCCCTGGTTAAGAAGACCGGGAAGCCCGCGGCCATTGGCCTATTTCTATTCTTCCTTCTCAAAGGCATCGGCTGGCTTGTGCTGGCATACGGGGGCTTTGAGTTGTTATTCTAAGTGTTTTTTAGCCCAAATTCATCCCAACCAAGTGCTTTGGGCTGCGTACTTTTGCGCTCTTGTCAGGTTTTAGAATACCTGGTAACGCGCCCATAGCTCAGCGGTTAGAGCAGGGGACTCATAATCCCTTGGTCGCAGGTTCAAATCCTGCTGGGCGCACTAAACCCTCATCCGAAATGGTGGGGGTTTTTATTTTTAAGTTGAAGTAAGGTCAAATAATAAAGCCCCGCCAATGGCAGGGCTTATTAGAAGATTAGTTCTATTCTTTAAAGCTTTACAAACCTATCCTTTAAGATGGTATCGCCTGAAGAGGAAATGATTATGTAAGTACCGCTGCTTAATGTCGAAACATCAATCAATTCATTTGCATAAGTAACACCAGATAGCAATTCTCTTCCGCCTATGTCGAATATGGAATATTCCATAGGATTTGTAGAGCTGCCCTCAAGCATTATTGTGCCATAAGTTGGGTTTGGTGAGAGCCTCAAAGTTGGGACTGAATTTTCTGCAGTCTCAAGGCTATTGTACACGGCGCAAATTCCCCATTTGGAGCGAATTTGTCCGCTAGCGGTAAAGCCAACTTGGCCGATATAATCTCCTTGAAGATTGAAATATCTGTATTGATAATTAGTAACTATCATGTTTGCATCCCAAGTGTAGAAGCGGTGTAAGGTATTTGAATATCGGGCTCCACTGGCACCCGTAAAAATACCGGCACCATCATAGCTCACAGAGGAATCACTTCTGCTTCCAGTATAAAAGCTGAAAGAAGAATCTGCTTTTGCTCCAGTAGTAAAGTCATATTGAACTATAGCAATTGCATTACCCAATGCATCCCAATATGTTTTAGAGGGAGCATAGACTCCACCTCCAGGATATCGAATGGAGTAGTTACCATAATAAATAGTCCTATCCCAAGGCTCCCATCCAGAATTATTGTTATATGTGATAATACTGTCCAGCGTGCCATTAGTCCGATAATTCACAGTTTTATAATTGAATATCTGAGCTAAGGGGTCATATTGCTTCACTGAATCCACGCCATATGAACCTTTGAATGTTAGGGTCAAGCCGTCTAAGATGTATTTGTTCATTCCAGCATTCCAGTTGTAGGAGATGCCTGAGTCAACAGCAGTCCCAATGACATTGCGACTTTTGCCCTTTGCCGTAAGCATCCAGTTTAAGGAGTCGCTGCTTTCATACATTTCACTTTCAAATCCATCTGGAATATAGGTTCTAAATTCCTTGAGATATCCAACATTGCTCATATTGCTACCGTAATAATAGCTCTGATAATCTTCGGTAACTTGTCCATTGACGTACGTCAGACTTTGGTACCACCAGGGCAAAAGGGTTGTTCCATTTGTAGGAATTCTGTGAGCGCACCAACCTACCGTGGTGTCTCCCCATTGAACTCCTTCTGGAATTGCCCTGATTGATTTTATTTCTTGGCTAATCCCTTGTGGACTGTCATAGGTTGATTCTATTCCTTGACTGATTGTTTGCCCAATGGCAAACGTGCCACTGAGGCAAAGCGTGATAAAAAGGTTTACTCTCATAGATTTTTGGTTTTAGTGCGAGGCTTTTTACTAAACTAAGATGTATCTAGGGTGAGGACCGGTACAAATAGGGTACTTATTCAAAAAAAAAGCCCCGCAAAAGGCAGGGCTTTCAGACGATTCTTACATCCTATTGTAAAACAACAACAATCGTCTTAGAAGTTGATTTTCCTGTTAAGGTTATCCTATAGACACCTTTAGGCTTGTCTGCAAGATCAAAGTCTTGTGTCTGGGATTGGATTTCTCCGCGTTCTATCTGGCGACCCACTTCATCAACAATGTCGTAGCTGGACCCAATGAAATCGTGATTAACAGAAAGAAGAAATTTCCCGTTGTTCGGATTAGGCGTGAGGATTGCTCCATCAGTGCCAAACTCCGCTATGGCAATATTATCCACAACAAATAGCGTAGTGACATCTGACGTGTCATTTACCCCTGCACCTGAAGCAATGCACCTGTATTTGTAGCCATTAAATGCTGTACTAATTCCACTGATAATGAGGCTATCATTGGTAGCTCCGGAATAGGTGGAATTGTCTACCAAGTCCATCCAAGTGAAAGAGGTACCGTCATCTATTTGCCACTGGAATTGATTGATGCAAGACGGATTGCCGACGAAGAGCATTTTAGTTCCGGTGGCTGTGTAGGCCGTGTCAGCTTGTGGAGTATTGATAACGAAGTTCGGAACACAGAATTGAATTTGAACCGTATCGCTATTTGCGGATGGCACTTGACAAGGACCGAGTGTTCGGATAGTTGCATAACCACCGCCCAAGACCTGTGGATTCAGAAAAGCTTGTGTTTGCTGGTAGTTTGAAATTGTGTCTATTGGAACAAAGGGACCAGAAAGACTCTGGGAATGCAGGACTTCATACCCATTGAATACAGTTGAAGTATCCATAGGTGCAATCCACGAGAGGAGGGTGCTTGAAATAGATACTGGAGAGGCTATTAGGCTATCTGGAGAGCCTAACGTAGGAGCATTGACATTGACAACAATTGGTATGGAAGTAGAGCCCGGAATGACGCAAGCATTGTCAATGAACTTTGCGATAAATATGTACTTAACGGTAGGCTGTGGAACTCCATTGAGGATGGTATTGTTGCAATCCGTTAACCAATCAACTCTTGCCACACTTGTTAGTGGACTCGTGAAGCCTGTCTGACCATATCCAGGACTCACTACAGCACAAGGTGGATTGTCACACCCAGTGGTGCTGGTACTACCTATTTGGCCACTAGTCCCTTTCCACGTAACAGACTGAGGTATGAAACTTGGCAGAAGGTTGACATCAGAACCAACTATACTAAATCGCACACTGTCACCTGCCGTGACATTGAATTCGTAGTATGTTGAGTCGGGAAAGTTTAGCTGAGGTATCAGCGTGGTTTGTTGTGGAGAGGCTTTGTCTACATTTATGCTAGGAGGAGTATTTGTTGAATTCGCCGCGCCAACTACAAGGATGCAATCCCTGAAAGTAGAAGCGATTTTCTGTCCGTCACGGTAAGAAGAAATGCCAATGCAATAGGTGTATGTCCCTAACGCATTAGGCGTAAAGCTCAGCTGACCATTGCTTTGGTCTAATACTATGGGTGAAGAGCTTGGGAAAGGGTTGTTGTAGGAGTAGGTGCCACTAAAAGAAGCATTTGTGCCATTTGACGTGGTTTGAGGGTATGCCCATTCGTAGACAACGGAATCATAGTCTTTATCGTAACCCATAAAATTGGTCACTGACGGACTTGTGGATGATACAACGGTCACAGGGGGCTCCAAAAACCTAGGGGCGCTATCGTAACAACTGGAACTATTTTGCGCAACACCCTGAATGGTGTACGGATACATATAAGCCCTTAAAGTGTAAGAACTTGAAGACGAAGTAAGGTTTGTCGTTGTTGGTCTACAGCAATCGGTAAAGGTGAAGTACCAACCACCAGCAGGGGGAACGCCATTTAGTTGTACCCAGCCTGATTCGTACTTCCGCATTTCTACGGCACCATTGCCGGAAGCAACCGAATTGCAAGCTATTTCTTGCGATGAGTCCCAGCAATCAGGTGAAATATCTACCGCCCCACCAACTTGAGCGCAACTAATGCTGCCCCCTGGTGCATTTGTACTGAGAACTACAGGATTCGGTAGGAAGGTAGAAGCACCGGTCCCACATTCTCTATATAAAACGACGTAAAATTTAAATTTTCCAGAATTGGGGCCAGAGCTTGCGCAAGTCCAAGTAATCTCGCCTCCGATGTAATGCGATGCCAATGTTGGGAGTGACGCAAGAAGTATTAGTACAGTTAAGAGCCTTTTCATCTGTAGAAGTAATGTGGTTTTGTCTGTTTATTTGACGATGACAGCGGTTGATTTCGAATTCCATCCGGCCGTTGTGTGGATGTAATAGATTCCTGGGTTCAGTTCTGGAAGCTCAATTTCCAGGGACTCCGACGTCAGCGGTCCGGAGAAAAGTGGTCTGCCCAAGGCATCGGTAAGAACAAAACGTCCGCCCAAAAAGGACTTTTGGACCTTGAGACTAAATATTCCGTTGTTTGGATTGGGTGTTACGGATATGTGCCCAAGTTCTGCCTCCGGGACTCCGATACCCGTTGGGGTGATAGTTATATCTAAGGTATCGGCATCTTGATTCCCGAATCGTATGGCCATCAAATTAGTTGGAGAGACACTACACACCAATTCAACGCTGTCTTCTGGCGAGGTGACCAGCGAAGAATATGGATTTCCATTAAGAAGAAGTGTCCCACTGGAAGTGGTCCACAAGATGGAGTCTATATTTTCAGAGTTACTGAGATGGTAAAATCCTGAAATATAGGGGTTTTGGGGTCCTACAATGACTGAATTGTGGAAGGGTATGTTGAAGAGGAAAGACGTGTCTGGGACGGTACCTCCACACTCACCAATAAATGTGGTGCTGTCACTTCCTTTTGCGATTTGAAGCCAATATTTCCCGGAGGTAAGTGTGGTGTCGTAATCAATTAGTAGGGTGTCTGCTAAGCCGTACAAATTGGTGAAAGCAGAAACACTGCTTATTGCGGAAACTGGCTGCGCGTTAAGGTCTGTGACCGTAAGTTCAGAAAAGTTTGGAGTAATGGAACTTGAATAAACCGGCGAGCCCAATGCTACCGAAGCTTTATGAAGGCTTGAAGCTTGATAACTCGCAATGTAAATGGGTTGGGCATTGCTTGCTGTTCCAACACCAACGGTTACCGGAATGTCAATATTGATATAGCCAATCCTAAAGGGTTGATTTGAAACGGTGTCTAAGACATAATTGTCTACGCGAACAGAAACCACTGAAGTTTCTATGGTCGTCGGTTTACCATAAAAACCGTTAAACCCTGGGTCTAGACCAAAAGGCATCAAGGTATCCGAATGAATAGGAGTTGCAGGCGAATAACCTGGTGCGTATACCAAGTTGGAAGGGCCATTGGTGGCATTGTACTCTTTCGCGGGTTTTAACGTGGCGTAGATGGAATCACCATCGGATTCGGTATAGGGGGTTGCAACTTGGTTAGGGATACCTTGCACAAGCCTTAGAATACCAATTGGACTCGGTTTCACCGAGTTTTCATAACCGCGAACTGATGGATTCTCTAGGTTCAATTTAGCCTCAATGTAAAAGCCGGTTCCTGAAGAGTTACTTATGCCATCAATGCCAAATGGTCTGCAGCAAGTTTGCCAATAAAAGGTGGTGGAAGAGTTTTTTGGGATGTTTACATACCCTTCGTATTCGTTAACCCGTACAGTAAATGTGCTTGCACCGCAATTCTGAATAGACAAAGAATATTCCGGCGTAGAGAGTACTAAACTCACAGATGTAGTAAGGTTGGTTACCGAACCCATTGTACTGACAACATTCACGGTTTGCGCTGAGCCTAACCCAACCCCCGTAAACTCCCTGTAGAGCTCTAGGTGAATCTTATACTGGTCATTATTGCCGACGGAGGTTACATATTCATACCATATCTGTCCACCAAGTATATGGCTGGCGTTTAAAGACATAGTGGTCATTACACCTAAAAAAAGCATCCATTTTTTCATAAACTCAACTTACTTACGCAATTCAAAAAACCGGCATATCATTTTGGTCTAATTGTCTCACTTCTAACCCTCTGAGGTAGGTAAGGGAGATCTGTAGGGAGCTATGGCCCATTAAATGCTGAGGCTTGGTGAAATAAAAAAGTCCAAACAATTTGGCGTACTTCCCCGCCTATATTTGAAGTTCAAACCCTTTGTATGGATCTGGAAACCTTAAAATACCCTGTAGGCCCCTTCAAGCTGCAGACCGACTTTACTGAACACGATTTGGACTCTTGGATGGCCATCTTATCGGACCTTCCTCAACAGTTGCAGCAAGCGGTGGATTCCATGTCTGATGAGCAGCTGCAAGCCCCTTACCGTCCGGAGGGCTGGACCCGAACGCAAGTCATACATCACTTGGCCGATAGCCATATGAATTGCTTTGTTCGGTGTAAGTTGGCTTTGACCGAACAGGATCCAACGGTCAAGCCCTATGACGAGCGGGCTTGGGCCCTTACGCCGGATGCGACGGACCTCAACGTGGGGGCCAGTTTGGACATTTTGCACGGCTTGCACTACCGATGGAACCAATTTTGGTTGAGCTTGGAGGGAGAGGATTGGAAGCGAGACTACTACCACCCCGAAAATCAACGCGACGTCACCCTGGCGGAAGCCTTGCAGTTCTATGCCTGGCATAGCCGGCACCATTTGGCCCATGTCCAATCGACCTGGATGCCATAAACTCTTTTCTCTACCCTTTGTTAAGCCCCTGTACACCATGAAAAAACACCTCCTTTACACCCTGATTGGCGGAACGATTTTGTTCTTTTGGCAATTTTTGTCCCATGCCGCGCTGAATCTCCATGCGGACGCGCAGCAGTACACACCGGTACAATCCGAAATTCTCGATGCCATTGCGGCGGCCGGCCTAGAACCTGGTCAATACATGTTAGGCCAACCTGGACCTACGGAAACAATGGAGGAATGGGAATCTGCCATGGACGCCTTGGAGGGCAAACCTTGGGGCTTATTGAACTATCAAACGGTGGATCACAGCGATATGATCATGCCCTTGATTCGAGGCTACCTCATTGCGTTCATAGTTGCCGCATTGTTCTTCTGGTTGGTTTCCAACCTGAAGGCTGTAGACGTTAAAAAAGGCCTCTTGGTTGGTGTAGCCGTGGGCATGATTTCCTATTTCTTGGAGCCCTATTCTGACTTTATTTGGTACAAAACGCCGGGCATCGTGGCGCACTTGATGGACGGCATTATTCCATGGGCCGTTTTAGGTGCACTCGCCGGTAAAATGGCTAAAAACGCCTAGCATGAAACACCTGCTAACCCTTTTACTTTGCCTGGGTGCAGGTAGTCTTTTTGCACAGGAGGGGGCTTCAGCGTCCCCTTCATTGATACCGTATCCTCAGCGGCCCGATTACACCGAAATTTCTTCCTGGGCGGCGCATCCAGCCATCGAGTGGGGCAGCGGGAAGCGTTCGCGTGCGACAGAGCGTTTGGACCGCCGTTTGGAAAAAAAGTATGGGGAGGTTGCTATCGCTGTTCCAACGTTTTTCATCTATCCCACCCTCTATTTTGAGGGGGATGTTTGGAATGCGGACTGCTTTGACGCCTGGTACCGTCAAGAAATCAACGACTGGCCCATGGCCAATCAAGCGTCTGTCTTCACAGGAGTTGGGCCAGTTTACGCCCCGCATTACCGCCAAATGATGTACCGCGGCTATTACCCCGAGTCCGATCAAGAATACCGCGATGCGTTGGTGGCCTACGACACGGCCTATGCGGATGTGAAACATGCGTTTGAGGCTTTCATTACGTTGAACCCGGAAGGCCGGTACATTTTGGCCGGACACAGCCAGGGCACGGGCCATGCCAAACGTCTGATGATGGAAGTCATTTTACCTAACAAGGAATTGCGCCAAAGACTGCTTGCGGCGTACCTCGTTGGAAACACGGTTACGCAGGAGGATATGGGGGATTTTCCCCTCTGTTCCGACCCTCTACAGGTGGATTGTTGGATGGGCTGGCGCAGCTATGGAAAAGACTTTTACCCCAAAAAATATGGTCCCAACTATCCTGTAGTAAACCCTATTACATGGACGGATTCGCCTGCCCGGAGCCGACGCTACCAGCATAAGGGGGCACTATATTCCAATGGGAAGGTTCTCTTGCGCCACGGCGTGAGTGCCCGAATCGATCAAGGCACCCTTCGCATCGAACGCTTGCGGGGCCCCCTTGGATGGTTCTTCCGATGGGAAGATTACCACCGCGCGGATTACAACATGTTTTGGTTTAACATTCGGGAAAACCTCTACCAGCGCGTGCAAAATGCGGAACTATCCAGTGAGTGGACCTCCGAGCCTTACATCGGGTCCGAATTGGATTAATTCCAGAGGTGCATCAACTCCGTTTGGAAGGCCTCATTGACATCCTGACGCTTGCTTTCGACCAGTTCAAAAAAGGTGAAGGCGAAGAGCCATGATGTCCAGGCATCTTGATTTTCGTCAAAGGCTTGATGGGCCGAATTCCGTTCCCAATACAGGTGAAGCGTTCGAAGGGCGGTGTAGCCATTTTCCCACTGGGGCATGATCCAACCGGGCATTTGACTTAATTGATGGAGGGAAACTATGGCCCGCTTTTCGTGCAACTGAAGAGGTAACGTGCTCATTTCCATTAACTCTACCACAAGTCGCTTGAGATACGGCAAGGCCGATTGGACGAGACGTTCCTCTCCAAAGAAAGAGGGGTCTCTCCAACGAATCGCTTCAGAATCAAGCAGTTTTTCCATCATAACTTCTAATCTAACAAAGATTCGCAAGATTGGTTTTGGGTTATGGCGCATTTCTGAGATTGCTCGTACATTTGCCGTCCCCGGGCAATTAGCTCAGTTGGTTTAGAGCATCGCCTTGACAGGGCGGGGGTCACAGGTTCGAATCCTGTATTGCCCACAACGCACCCGGCGCTGAAAAGCGCCGGGTTTTTTTATGGCGCTTTGTGAAGCTGGGTTTTAAGAAAGCGGCATGAAAAACCGGTATCGCCCCGCGATGGCGGGTGCGTTGTGTTGTTCACCCTGAAAAGCGGAAGGGCGCAGCCAATCCTGTATTGCCCACAACGCACCCGGCGCTGAAAAGCGCCGGGTTTTTTTATGCCGCTGCCTACCTTTAAAGATTGACTTGGGCTCATTTTTTCAAATCATTATTTGGGCTCTCCCTGTCCTTATGTTGGTTTGGATGTTCACGATGAAACCCTCGAGCCGATTTGTGAAGAAATACGGTTTTAATCTCCGGTCAGTGTACTGTCCAACCTGTGGTAAGAAGCAATCACGCGTTCGGGCACCCAAAGACCACAAGGAGGCGATGTACGATGGGGGACATGTCAAGTATGCAGCACTCGCATGGATAAATACGGCCATAAAAAAGAAGGAGTTGTGTAGGACCCTACGACCATTCCATTCGTAACATTGTGTCGTGCAAAACCTTTTCCCAAAAATTCGTCGAATACTTCTGAAGGCCCTCGTGCCAGAAATCTATTGGCCTATTAAAGTTGATCTAGATGGGGTTCAAGTGCCAGTTCGTGGGATGCCATTGAATTTTGGAACTAAATATTGGTTGAAGAAGGGGGAGTATGAGCAAGATGAGAGACATCTCATCACAAAGGTGCTTAGACCTGGGTTGAAGGTTTTAGAAATGGGAGGTTCCATTGGTGTTTTAGCTCAGATTATTGGCGAGAAAGTCGGGCCAAAAGGTCGAGTACTTAGTTTCGAAGCGTCAGAAAGGCTCGTGGAAATTTCAACGGAAATGTGGCCTCCAATGCCGCAACTTCAGAGGGTCAAAGGATTTGTATTCCCTGTCAACAATGGTGAAAATATTTTTGTGGGAGAATTCCAAACAGAAGGAAGTGAATTAGATGGGCGCGGAATTTGGGAGTTGAGGGATGGCATGCCGGGCAATACATGGGATTTACGGTCCATTCGGAAAGAATTTAACTTTGATCCCGAAATATTAATTGTGGACATAGAAGGAGGAGAAAGTATATTCGATGCAATTCCTCCTGATTTCCCGGACAATCTTCAGAGCGTCATCATGGAATTCCACCCACATATATACGGCATAGATGGACAGGCTCGATTGGAGGAAAAAATCATAGAATGTGGATTTAGTCTGGTAGATAGATCAGGTCAATGTGTCCTGTTCGTAAGAACATGATTTTTACTTGAATTGGCTGTAAACCTTCTTTAATTTTTGCCTGCCACGTTGGAAGAGCCCCCAACACTCTCTTTGGAAAATTTGAGATAGACGTAAGGGCGAATTACTGAGCATCTCATCGTACGCGTCTACGTCAAGGTCTTCAAAAACAAATTCTTCTGTTTTTAAAGGCAATGGGGAAAATCCATGATCCTCAAACCATTCTAAGAAACTGGGAACACGTCTTTGGTGCTCAAAGCCGGCGACATGAAGTATATATTGATTTGGGCTTTTGAGCTCGAACATGGGTTCATCTAGAAATAATGAGAATGCGCTTGAAGATTTGGCCAAGAATGCATTCAATGCGTGCTGTTCATAAGGGAATGCCCAGGAAAATTTTGAAGAGGTAAGCCAAATGGTTTTCAGCATATTTCGGACCTCCATGGAGTTTCGAACAATGAAAAAACCTGCACAAAATTTATCTGAATGAAAGGGGTTGTCCAGCCAACCAATTAAGTGCAACATGGGGTTGGAAAATTCACCGAGTATGGCATCCCAGGACCGGTCGTGATTATAGAAAATGCAATCGCTGTCAATCCAAATAACATAATCGTGGTTTCTTTGAAGAGCTGAATGGACGGCCAGCAGTTTAATCCACGTAGGGGCCCGATGCTCGCTTGCCTCGCGAGAATAGCCTTGCCATACCCCCCAGGGCCTTTGAGGCAGAGCATATTTCTCATACCGAAAATCCCACCCTTTTTTTTCACAAAACCGTCGATTTATTTCGTAAGCCAAACTAGAATAGCTTTTTTTTGCATGTTCCCCAGTAATGACCGCACGATCATCCCCCATGATCACGCAAACCCTCGATGTTGTTACCATACATTAAATGTAGATGCAATCAGGTCATGACTTGTCCCTTAAGCGATTTAATCCTTGATTCAATTCGTAACATTGCGCTATGCCCCGCATCATTCACGCCATTTCTGGTCCGCGCAACATTAGCACCGCCTTGCTGTACGCGTTTTCCCAGCGTTCGGGCTGTGTGGGGGTGGATGAACCTTTTTATGGCCCCTTTTTAGATCGTACTGGTCTGGACCATCCAGGTCGCAAAGAAATCCTAGAAGCCGTTCCCAACAGTCCAGCCGATGCCGTCAAGGCATTGGAAACACTGTTTGCTCAGGGGCATGAAGAAATCTACCTCAAGAACATGGCCCACCATATGGTGGATATGCCCTGGGACTGGGCGTCGGAGGCGGCGCATATTTTTTGGATTCGTCATCCGCGGAAGGTGATTCGGTCCTTTGCCAAAGTGTGGCCACAGGTTAACCTGGACGATATTGGTATCCAAGAGCAGGTAGCCCAATGGGCCCAGATTCAAGGATTCACGGCCCCCAAAATCCTGGTGGACAGCGATGAAATGCTGGCGAATCCAGCGGAGACCTTCCCAAAGATTTGTGCGGCTCTAGGCATACCTTTCCATGCGGAAATGCTCCAATGGCCTGCGGGGCCCAAGCCCTACGATGGCCCTTGGTGGCCGCATTGGTACAGCCAGGTGCATGCGAGTACGGGATTTGGTCCGGCAAATGACCTGGGAGAACCTTTAACGGGCCGCTATGCCGAGGTGGAAGCCGAAGCGCTGCCCTACTATGAAACCTTATACTCACACCGTTTAGCCCTTTGATATGCTACAATCCTACGATCCCCGAAATGCCGAAATCCAAGTTTGGGTAGGCGATGGCCTCGTGCCGCGCGACCAAGCGAAAGTGTCCGTTTTTGATAGCGCCGTTCAGGGTGGCGATGCCGTTTGGGAAGGAATGCGCGTCTACCAAGAGGGCGTCTTTTGCTTGGACCGCCATTTGGACCGCTTGATGGATTCGGCCCAAGCGATGGCCTTTGCCCACATCCCTAGCCGCGAATTCATCACGGATGCGATTAAGGCGACCTTGAAGGCGAATGGGATGACGCACGATACGCACATTCGGCTCACGCTGACGCGCGGCGAAAAAATCACTTCGGGCATGGATCCTCGCCTGAACCAGAAAGGCTGCACCCTGATTGTGCTGGCCGAATGGAAGCCGCCCGTCTACGACAACGCGAAAGGGGTTCGCATCGTGACCTCGGCCATCCGCCGAAACAGCCCCATGCACGTGGATTCAAAAATCCACCACAACAATCTGATCAACAATATCTTGGCTAAGATTCAGGCCAACCATGCCGGCGTGGACGACGCCTTGATGCTCGACAACTTGGGCTTTATCGCGGAGATGAACGGCACCAACATTTTTATGGTGAAGGACGGCGTTTTGCTCACGCCGCATGCCGATGCCTGCCTGCATGGAATTACCCGCGCGCTCGTGATCGAACTGGCCGCCGAGTTGGGCATTCGCTATGTTGAACGCAACCTGAGCCTGACCGAACTCTACGCCGCCGACGAAGCCTTTGGAACCGGTTCCATGGGCGAATTGACCCCCGTCGTAGAAGTGGATGGTCGCGTGCTCCAAAACCGCCGCGGTTCCACCCTCACGCAGCAGTTGACCGAGGCCTTCCACCGCTTGGCGGGCCGCTACAGCACCGCCTTGTAGCACTACTTTATTCGGATATCTAGCGCCTTCACATGGGCCATAGTGGCGACCATCAATTCTTCTAACACGGCCAAATCCACATCGGCGAGTTTGTTGATGTACAAGCACCCTGCCCCGGTTTTGTGCTTGCCCAATCGGTCTAAGTACGCCCCGAACTGCTCCAAACCGCCCAAACAGAGGTAGAGGGAAAGCGAGGTTTTCCGGGGCGAAAAACCGAGTAAAAACCAATCGCCTTCTCGCCCCGTGGCATAGCGGTACCGCATATCCCCGTAGCCGACGATGCTAGCCCCCCACATCCGACCTGGATGCCCGGATACGCGCTGCATCACTTTGTGCAAGGTCAGCGCATCCGCGCGTCGCTTTTCGTGGTCGATGGAGGCGATAAAGTCCTCAACGAGAACCTCTGTGGGCTGCGTCTTATTTTCTTTGGCCATGGAATTAATCGAGCATACCAGCGGCTACCGTTGCCCCAGACGTTTCATCGACCAAAATAAAGGAACCCGTGATCCGGTTTTGACGGTAGGCATCCATCACCAAGGGCTTGGTAATTTTTAATTGAACCTGAGAAATGCTGTTGGTGCTAAGCACGCCTTCAGGCGCTTGAAATTCCAAGGCTTGGATGTCTAAAATGCCGTCCACTTGGGAAATCATAGCGCGGGCATCCGCACTTCCTTGACGAATGATGTATTTGGCCCCAGGGCGTTGCGCTTGGTTGTCCAACCAGCATAGGGTGGCTTGGGGGGTTGATTCCAGGCGCGGCGCGGTCCCTGCCACCAGGGTGTCGCCCCGGGAAATATCGACGTCATCCTTGAGGGTAATGACCACAGATTGGCCTGTTTTTGCCTCGGTTAAAGCGGTGTCGCCCAGGAGAATTTGATGCACCTGACTCTGTAAGCCAGAAGGCTGAACCGTGACGAGATCCCCCACACGTATTTGACCGGAGGCTACCCGCCCGGCGTACCCACGGAAGTCATGGTAATCATCCGAATGCGGACGAATGACGGTTTGGACAGGAAAACGAAAATCGCGGTCTGTTTCCGGACGGGCTACCTCGAGCGTCTCCAGATGGCGAAGCAAGGTCGGCCCCGCATACCAAGGCATGTGGGGGCTTGGGTCGACGACATTGTCGCCCAAGAGGGCCGAAATGGGGATAAATGCGACGTGCTGAAGGCCTGCAGCCGCTTGGACCGAGGCATAGGTTTCGACAATGGCTTGGTAGGCTTCCTCGGAAAAGTCCACCAAATCCATTTTGTTGATGCAAACCATGATATTGGGAATCCCTAATAGACCGGCCAAAAAGCTGTGTCGGCGGGTCTGCTCCACCACGCCATGGCGGGCGTCCACCAAAATCAGCGCCGCATCCGCCGTGGAGGCCCCCGTCACCATGTTGCGGGTGTACTGGATGTGGCCCGGGGTATCCGCGATGATAAACTTGCGGGCTGGCGTGGCAAAATACCGGTAGGCCACGTCAATGGTGATGCCCTGCTCGCGCTCGTCTTTCAAGCCGTCGGTCAAGAGGCTAAAATCGATGCGCTCCAAGCCCTTGCGCTGAGAGCTTTTTTCGACCGCTTCCATTTGGTCGATGAAGACGCTTTTGGAGTCAAAAAGCAAGCGGCCAATGAGGGTGGATTTTCCGTCATCGACGGAGCCAGCCGTGGTAAATCGTAGTAGGTTCATAATTGTTTTACTGGGCTTAGAAATAGCCTTCTTTTTTACGTTCTTCCATGGCGTTCTCGCTGCGCTTGTCGTCTTCGCGGTTGCCGCGTTCCGTTTGGCGCGAGGTTTCAATTTCGCGGATGACATCGTCCAATTCGGAGGCGTGGGATTCAAGTCCCCCGGTAATTGTGATGTCCCCCAGGGTGCGGAAGCGCACCATTTTTTCTTGGGGCACTTCGGTGGGACGCAGGGTGATAAAATCGCTGACAGGAATCCAGGAATTGCTGCGCCAAATGACCTGCCGAGGGCGGGCAAAGTAGAGTTCGGGGAGTTCGATGTTTTCGCGGCGGATGTAGTGCCAAACATCCATCTCCGTCCAGTTGGAGATAGGAAACACACGGAAGTGCTCGCCTGGGCGCTTTTTGCCGTTGAAGAGGTTCCAGAGTTCGGGGCGTTGGTTTTTGGGGTCCCACTGCCCAAAGTCGTCGCGGTGGCTGAAGAAACGCTCTTTGGCACGGGCCTTTTCCTCGTCGCGCCGGGCACCTCCCATAAGACAGTCAAACTTATGGGTCTCAATGGTTTCTAGGAGGGTAGTCGTTTGCAAACGGTTCCGGTTGGCAGCTAGGCCCGTTTCCTCTTGCACGCTGCCGCGGTCGATGGAGTCCTGCACCAGGCCCACGATCAAACGCGTCTTCATCTGCTCGACAAAGGCATCGCGAAAGGCGATGGCCTCCGGGAAGTTGTGGCCGGTGTCGACATGAACGAGCGGAAAAGGGAGGTTAGCGGGAGCAAAGGCTTTTCGGGCCAAATGGCTCACCACAATAGAGTCTTTGCCTCCCGAAAAGAGGATGCCCGGATTTTCGAATTGCGCATAGACCTCGCGAATGATGTACATCGCTTCGGCCTCCAATTCATCGAGATGGTCGTAAATCATGAGTGTAAAAATGCAAGGATGGTTTGACGGCATTCCGCCAAAGAGTGAAGGTCTGTGCGCACGTGCAGCTCAGGCTGAACAGGGGCTTCAAAAGGGGAGGAGATGCCGGTGAAATCCGGGATTAGACCTTGGCGCGCTTTTGCGTACAAGCCTTTGACGTCACGGGATTCGCAGACCTCTAGGGGGCAGTCTACGTAGATCTCGACAAAGCGATCGGGACCGACGATGCGGCGTGCTTTTTCGCGGTCAGCGGCGAAAGGGCTGACAAAGGCGGTCAAGACGATCAGTCCTGCGTCGGCCATGAGTTTGGCGACTTCCGCAACTCGTCGAATGTTTTCCGTTCGGTCCGCCTCGCTGAAGCCAAGGTCGCCATTTAGGCCGTGGCGCAAATTGTCGCCATCGAGCAAGAAGGTGTGTCGGCCCGCGGTGTGTAGGACTTGCTCCACTTCATTGGCCAAGGTGCTTTTGCCGCTGCCACTCAGCCCCGTGAACCAAAGGACCTGCCCGCGTTGCCCCAAGGCTTTTTCGCGGTCAGAAGGCCCAATTTGGTAGGCCTGGCGGACGACGTGTTCGGAGGATTTCATCGTTTAGAGGACGTACAAATAGGTGAGAATAACGAGCGAGTAGACCGCGGTCACCCAGGCGCCAAAGCGCAGATAGTCGCGGGATTGGTAGGCGCCAGGACCCATGACCATGAGGTTGGTTTGGTAGCCGAAGGGCGTTAAAAAGGCGTTGGAGGCGCCAAAAGCCAAAGCGAGAAAACCCTGTAGGGGGCTGAGTTCGGGCTGGCTAGAAATGCACACCGCCACGACCGGGAACATCAAGGCCACCGCGGCCACGTTGGTCATCAAATTGGTGAGCAAGGTGGTGGCGGCAAAAATCAACCCGATCCAGGTGAACGCGGACCAGCTGGACGCCATAGGAAGATGGGCAAAAGCTTCGAGTATGAGGCCCGAATCCATCAAGGCTTTGGAGAAGCCCAGGGCACACATCAAAACCACGATCAGCTCCCAATCCAAGGATTTTTTGAAATCGCCCCAGCCGAGCCAGCCCACGGCCGCCAATGTTGCCGCTAGGCCGAGTAGCATCGTTAAAAAATCCAAGGTCCCCATCGCATAGGCTGCCGCAAAGCTGATGGTACCCACCAGCAAAACGGCTTTTTTCAGGGCCGTCAGGGCTTGCACGGGAGCTTGGGTGGTCAAGCTGTAGAGGTGCTTGGAATCGGCCATGAGTTCGTCGTGGCGGGCTCCGGCTATCACCAGGAGCAAGTCGCCGGCCTGCAAGACCATGTCGCCAATGCGTCCTTGCATCCGCTCGCCGCGTCGATGCACAGCCACAATGGCCGCGTCGTAGCGCTGGCGGAACTGAGAGCTGCGTACTTGAGCGCCAACCAGGTCGCTACCTGGTGGAATCATGACTTCGATTAAGGCCGAGTTGGCGGCTCCCTGGGTCAATTCCTCTTGGGGCAGGGCGAGGCCCGAGTTGGAGCGTGTGAGTTCGCGCACTTCTTCTAAGGCGCCCGCAAAAAAGAGGCGGTCGCCGCCTTCCAAAATTTCGGTGGGGCTGACGGGAGCGATGAGACGTTGGCCGCGGACAATTTCCACCAAAAACAAACCATGCACTTGCCGCAGCCCAGCATCTTGGACGGACTTGCCTGTGAAGGGGCTCTCGGCGAGCACACGCGTTTCAACGGTGTATTCACGGGATTTTTCGGCGGTGTCGACAGGGTGTTTTGGGAGTGTTTTTCCCGCTAAAAGCACCATCGCCACGATGCCCACGCTCACGACCAAGAGTCCGGGCAGTAGGTAGTCGCTCGTATGCAGAATCTTTAGGCCATTTTCTTCGAGCAAGCCGTTGAGCACCAAGTTGGTCGAGGTACCGATGACGGTAAGCATGCCGCCCAACGTAGCGGCAAAGGCCAAAGGCATCAAATAAGTGGAAGGCGTCTGCCGGTTGCGCAAGGCCCACTGGCGAATGGGGCCCATCAGCAAGGCGACGACGGCCGTGTTGTTGAGGACAGCCGAAAGCAACGCCGTGGGCGTCAGTACGCGAAGTAAAAATCCGCGCGGGCTCGCGTTCTGGGTCCAGCGTTGCAAGGCCTGGGCAAGTCCCAATCGGGCTTGAACGGCGCCAGCGAGCACCATTAGCAAGAACAAGATGAGGAGCGAGGGCGTGGTCAGGGTTCCGAGGAGTTCGGCGGCGGATAGTTGACCGCTCAGCACGAGGAATAGACCACCCGCTCCAAAAGCCTGTACTGGCTTTATCCGCTTGGAAAAAAGTGCCAGCACGACCATCAGGTAGACGACGAGCAAGAGGAGTTGGGCGCTATTCATGGCCGACAAAGATAGAATATCCTACTAAAATGGTAGGAATTAAAATTCGACGCGTTTTTACCGAGTTTTCGATGCGTGTCCGGGGCCCATTCCTGAGTGATCTGGGGGGACTTGCTTGGCCTAACCAACCCCCGTACCTTCGGATCTATGAAGCGACTTCCCTTTACCAAATCGGACCTCTGGATTGCCTTGGGTTTTCTCCTGTGCTACCTGGCCATTTTTGATGCCAAATTGGACCTCGGCGGCGACAATGCGGGCTACTACATTTTGGGTCAGTCGCTGCACAGTGGCCAAGGCTACACGGACATTCACCTTCCGGGGGCGCCGTCCGCCAAGCATTTTCCTCCGGGATATCCGGCCGTTTTAGCCGTTTTCATGACGATTTCGGACAGTTTTGAGTTCCTAAAGTGGATGAATGGACTGCTCTTCTTGGGTGCCCTACTCATGCTGCAACGTCTCTTTGTCCGAATGACCCAAAATTCCCTTCTCGCTTGGACCGCCTTGGGCCTCACCCTTCTCAATGCACACCTCCTGCGATCCTCCACCATTTTGATGTCCGAAATCCCCTTTCTCTTCTTCTCCGTGGCCACGCTCTCTTGTCTCGTGAAATGGAAGGATTCTGAAACCCCATTCTGGAAGTCGCCGTGGTTCTGGGCCATGCTCGTGCTGAGTTCGGCCTCCTACCACATCCGGACTGCTGGCCTCGCCCTCATCGCAGGCATCGGCCTCTACCTCCTCTTCGAAAAGAAATGGACCGCCGCGGTCGGCTACGGGGTGGGCTTCATTGGCCTGGCACTGCCCTGGTTTCTCCGCGGCAAAGCCTTAGGCGGAAACCCCTACCTCCAGCAACTCATCCAAGTCAACCCCTACCGACCCGAAGAAGGCGTCCTCACCGCTACGGGCTGGCTGGACCGTATCCAAACCAACGGCTGGCGCTACCTCACCCAAGAACTTCCCAACGGCCTTTTCCCGAAGTTGGATGTGGTGTATTCGCTGGACGAGCCCACGGGATTCTTCCTTTACGGCAGCCTATTGGTGATTTTGGTGGTCTTTGGCACCTTCAAGATGCCCAAACTCCGAATGATGTGGGCCGGCTATCTGGCCGCTTCTGCCGCCATCTTCCTGCTCTGGCCCGAAGTCTGGTTTGGTGTGCGCTTCATGCAGCCCCTCATTCCCTTCCTACTTCTAGCTGCCACTGTGGGGGCTTGGGAAGCCCTCAAATGGGCCCAAGCACGCTTCAAACTGCCCTCTTGGGTGGCGTCCCCCTATATGTTGATGGCGGCCGGCTTGATTCAACTTTCGGCCGTCACAAAGTTGCGCGCCGATAGCCAAGACCCCGTTGGTTCGCAATACGCGAACTACTTCAACATCGGTCGCTATGCAGGCCAAAATCTACCCGCCGACGCCATCATCGCCACGTATAAACCGGCCCTCTTCTACCTCTATGCGCAACGCCCATGTGTTCGATTCCCATCGATCGAAGACAACGACGCCTTCATCGCCAAACTCAAGGAACAGGGGGTGACCCACGTGGTGGTCGACCAGCTAGGTTATTCGGCCATTGGCCGCTACGTCGTGCCCGCTATTCAGAAATACCCCGAACGCTTCCCACTCATTTTACAGCTGCCGAATCCGGATACGTATTTGCTTCAATTGAAGTAGCGAGGGATCTCAGGCGGCGCCTTCGCGCTATAAAGCTAGAGGGCTGGAGGGCTGGAGGGCTAGAGGGCTGGAGAGCTAGAAAGCTAGATAGCTCGCGTTTCGCGCTGTGGCGGTTTCGCTTAAACGTTTAGTCTCTTTTCCCCTCAAATTGTGGTGTAGAACTTCGCTGCGCGCAGGGGCTTTCCGTTGATTCGCCCAGCCCTAGCCACCTAACCACTTAGCCTTTAACCACCCAGCGTAAGGTCTTCACCTCACTGGGGCTAGCTACCCAGCGAACGAGGTAGAGGCCGGCGGGTAGGGCAGGGAGTTGAAGTTGGCGTTCCGTGACGGGGCGAGAGAGTACCGTTCGGCCCAAGGCATCGAGGACATAGACTTGGCCATTCGCGCTGGGGAGGCTGAGGGTGCTGCCGCCCGCGCTTGGGTTGGGAGCCAGGATGAGCTGCTGCGAAGAAAGTTCTTCTTCGCCCACCGTCGTACTGAAGGTGACATCGTCCAGGTAGACATTGTTGCCGCCGCCACTAATGAATTCAAATTTGATCATCACCGAAGAGGCATTGTTCATGCCCGTGAATGTGATGGTCGTCTCCTTCCAATCGCTCGCAATGGGAACGTACAATGTATTGGGGAAGTACGTGGCAGACCCCAATTGGAAGGCGGGGATCAAACGTTGAAGTGCCCATGTTTGGCCGCAGTCCGTGCTGGTAAAAATCTTCAGTTGGTCGTTGTCAGACGAGGTTTTGCGGGCAAAGGCATGCGAGAAGCGCAATTGCTTCGCGGTCATGTTGCTCACCGAAATGGGCCCAGCAATCAGGGCATCGCCGCCACCGGTTCCGGCTACATTGAAGTTGTCCAAAACGTAGGAGTGGGTGCCCGATTTAGCCGCTGCACTGGTGCGCACCCATTGGATGTTGTCCCCGTTGTTTTCCACGGTCCAAATTCCGTTTGGCAACGCATCCTCCATGGTCGCGGAGAAGAAGGGGCTATAGGTGGTTCCTCCTGCGGGCCGAACCGTAATCAGCTGGCCGTACTGCTTCATGCTATTGCCTGCGGCGTTCTGGATCTCCAGTTTCACATCATATACCCCCGGAGCATTGAAGGTGAGCAAAGGGTTGGCGGTGATGATGTGCTGCTGGTTGCCGTTGTTTTGGTCCGCGATGGTGTAATGGAAGCTGGTGAGCGTTTGGTACGCGGACAAATCTGTGAATTGTACTTGCTCGCCGGTGCACAAGAGCGTTCGATCTACGGTGAAATCCGCGACCGGGGCGCAGTTGACGGGATTCCCGTCCACCCCCGTGAAGGCCAAATTGCCCGATGTGCACAAGTTGCCGCGCAGGTTGAGGCTGTTGAGTACGGATTTGGCACGTGACTTTTGGTTCTGCGTGAACGTATTCATGCAATTGTCATCGCTGTAGTCCATATAGTTCTCGACCATATCCGGGAGGTCGGGGTTGTCGTTGCTGCAGGTGTTCTGCGTGCTGTTGTTGCACCCGTTGGATGAAGAGGAAACGGGCGGGGTATCGTAGCAGTTATCGCCTTGGCTGCAGCCGCCTTGGAATGTGTGGTAAAGATTGAGGTAGTGCCCGACTTCGTGGGTGAGCGTTCGATGGCGCGTGCCGGCCGAGGTGCCAATGCTGCCCAAATTGTCGTGCCGAATTACAATACCATCCTGGGTAAGCGGAATGCCATTGTAGGGAAATGCCGAATAGCCCAATGTGATGGACCCAGGGCTTGTCCCAGATAAGTTGATCTGCCGAACGACCCAAATGTTCAAGTACTTCGTGTTGTCCCAGCCGATGAGTGACTTCACGTTGTTATTGGCGGCCAGACTCAAATTGGTCTGCGTGCGGGTCACCCCATTTGTGCATCGACCATTGGGGTCTTTTTTCGCGATCCGAAATTCCACTTCCATATCCGCTGCCACAGGTTTAAAAATGGCCCGCAACAAACCCGTGTCGGGATTCAAGCGTCGCATATCCTCGTTGAGGATGTCGATGGCGTCTTGCAATTGGGCCTCCGAGATATTGTCGCTCTGATCGTACCACATGACATGAAAAACGACCGGGATGATGTGCACGACCGATTCCGCGCCGGAAGCGTCCTGGGTCATTTGCGCTTCCATGATGGCCTCCGTCTCGGCCAAAAGGGCGGCACGTCGCGGATTATTTTGCATCTCCCACGCAAGCTGTTCATCCGCGCCACAACGCTGTATGGTTTGGGCGTGAAGCCCTGAAAAACCTAGGATGAAAGCGGAAAGAACAGGGAAGATGACAGGAAAACGAAGCATGATTCAAGCGTATTTTTGCGAGCCCCTAAGGTACTTTGCATTTAGAGGTCCTTGAACCTTTGGCTATTTGCAATTAATGTGCGTATCTTCGCAGCCCCAAAAAATATTGCTGAAAAGTGGATACGCTTAGCTACAAAACAATCTCTGCCAACAAGGCAACCGCCCAGAAGACCTGGATCGTTGTTGACGCCAATGGTCAATCATTGGGTCGCGTGGCCTCCTTGATCGCTAGCCGCTTGCGCGGTAAGCACAAGCCCAACTTCACTCCCCACGCGGATTGTGGAGATAATGTCATTGTAATTAATGCTGCGGCTGTTACGCTTTCTGGTTCCAAAATGGAAACGAAGCAGTACATCCGTTACACAGGCTACCCCGGTGGTCAGCGTTTCAGCACGCCCGCCTTGGAATTGGCCAAGAACCCTGAGCGCGTTTTGGAAACAGCCGTTCGCGGTATGTTGCCCAAGAATCGCCTTGGTCGCGCCCTGTTCCGCAACATGCATGTGTATGTTGGTGCGGAGCATCCCCACGAAGCGCAACAGCCTGTATCCATCAACGCTTAAGATCGGTAATCTATGTCTACCACTTCTACTCACGCCATTGGCCGTCGTAAAACGTCTGTCGCACGTGTCTACATCAAAGAAGGATCCGGAAACGTATCCGTGAACAAGCGTGACCTGAGCAACTACTTCTCAACGGCTCAGTTGCAGTACAAAGTAAACCAGCCCTTCTCCATGACGGAGACCTTGGGCAAGTATGATGTGAAAGTCAACGTAGAGGGCGGTGGAATCACCGGCCAAGCAGAAGCTATTCGCTTGGGCATCTCTCGTGCGTTGGTATCGATCAACCCTGACTTCCGCGCGGTGTTGAAGCCTGATGGCTTGATGACCCGTGACCCACGTATGGTCGAGCGCAAGAAGTTTGGTCAAAAGAAAGCGCGCAAGCGTTTCCAGTTCTCCAAGCGTTAATCGCAGGAGTATTTGGTTTAGTATCCAAACTGGACAGATCGCTTGGCGCTACTGTCTGGTTGACTTAAGTGAACGTAAACCCCCACTCAACTATGGCTCAAACGCCTGACATTCAACAACTCCTCGACGCCGGTGTCCATTTCGGTCACTTGACGCGTAAGTGGAATCCCAACATGGCTCCGTATATCTACATGGAGCGCAATGGTATCCACATCATTGACCTGCAAAAGACGCAGCGCAAACTTCAAACGGCTACGGACGCCATGGCAAAGATTGCCGGCTCTGGCCGCAAGATCTTGTTCGTTTCTACAAAGAAGCAGGGCAAGGAAATCGTAGCCGACACAGCCAAGGCCTTGAACATGCCCTACATCGTAGAGCGCTGGCCCGGTGGTATGTTGACGAACTTCGTCACCATCCGCAAAGCCATCAAGAAAATGACCAACATCGACAAGATGAAGGAGGATGGCACTTTCAACACCTTGTCTAAGCGTGAGCGCCTTCAGGTTGACCGCGTTCGTGCCAAGCTCGAGAAGAACTTGGGTTCCATTGCGGACATGAGCCGTCTTCCCGCCGCGTTGTTTGTTGTAGACATCATGCGTGAGCACATCGCAGTAGAAGAAGCCCGTACGTTGGGTATTCCTGTCTTCGCGATGGTGGACACCAACTCCAATCCCAACTTGGTAGACTACGTTATTCCTTCGAACGACGACGCCTCTAAGTCGATTGCTGTAATCATGAACTCTGTATCCGAGGGCATCAAGGAAGCCTTGAGCCAGCGCAAAGCAGAGAAGGAAAAGGCCGGAAACGAGAAGCTAGAAAAAGCTGCTGCGAAAGTTGCCGAATAATAAAAACACCGGGGCAACAGCCCCGGTTTCTCTTTACAAACCGATTAAATTTTTACAATCATGGCAATTACTGCTGCAGATGTAAACAAACTTCGTCAAATGACCGGAGCAGGCATGATGGACTGCAAGAAGGCGTTGACGGAAGCCAATGGAGATTTCGAAGCGGCGATCGACGTTTTGCGCAAGCAAGGTCAGAAGGTCGCTGCCAAGCGTGCTGACCGTGATGCTACGGAAGGTGCCGTGATCGCTATGACGAACGCCGACCAAACGCGTGGTGTGGTGATTAGCTTGAATTGTGAGACCGACTTCGTCGCGAAAAACGAAGGCTACGTGGCCATGGCTACGAAAATGGCTGAAGTGGCTCTTGCAGGCTTCCCTGCGACGAAAGAAGACTTGTTGGCTTTGTCCTTCGATGGTTCTTTGACGATTTCCGACAAATTGACCGAGCAAACGGGAGTTATCGGTGAAAAAATCGAGATTTCCTACTATGAGTCCATTGAAGGCGCTTGTGTAGCATCCTACATCCACGCTGGAAACAAATTGGGTACGTTGGTCGCTTTGTCTGCCTCAGCTCCTGAGGCCGGTAAGGACGTTGCGATGCAAGTGGCAGCCATGAACCCTGTCGCCTTGAACAAGGACGAGGTTCCCGCAGCAGCGATCGAACGCGAATTGGAGATTGCCCGCGAGCAAATCCGTCAAGAGGGCAAGCCCGAAGAGATGGTAGACCGCATTGCACAAGGCAAATTGGGCAAGTTCTTCAAAGAGAACACCCTGGTTGAGCAGGATTTCATCAAGGACAGCAAGCAATCTGTAGCAAGCTACTTGAATGGCGTCCAGGCAGGCCTCGTGGTCACCGGCTTCCGCCGTGTGGGCTTGGGTGTCTAAACCTATTCAACGATGATACCGGCGCCGTGCCGAGGGCAACCTCCGCACGGCGCCTTTTTTTGTGCCGTATTCCCACTTGAGCCCTCGGGTCGAGCGCACTATCTTTGACAGAATCAAGCATCCCATGAAGTACAAACGCATCTTACTAAAACTCAGCGGGGAAGCCCTGATGGGGGATAAATCATTCGGTCTGGACCCCAAGCGATTGGCGGATTATGCGGCCGAAATCAAAGCCGTCGTCGCCCACGGGGTGGAATTGGGCATTGTGATTGGCGGAGGAAACATCTTCCGCGGCCTGCAAGGAGCGGGCGATGGCGTCGATCGCGTTCAAGCAGACCACATGGGTATGCTTGCCACGGTGATCAACGGACTGGCGCTCCAGTCCACGCTAGAGTCCATGGGCGTGCAGACGCGTTTGCAATCCGCCATCGAGATGGACAAGGTCTGTGAACCATTCGTGCGCCGCCGAGCGGTCCGCCACCTGGAAAAGGGCCGTGTGGTCATCTTTGCTGCGGGAACGGGTAACCCCTACTTCACCACAGACACGGGGGCCACGCTGCGGGCGATTGAAATACAAGCGGACGTCATCCTGAAGGGGACGCGTGTGGATGGCATTTACACGTCCGATCCTGAAAAAGATGCGACAGCCACCAAGTATGAAACGATTTCCTTCAAAGAAGTCTTCGATAAAGGCTTGAATGTGATGGACCTTACGGCCTTCACGTTGAGCAATGAAAACAAATTACCCATCATCGTTTTTGACATGAATAAGCCCGGCAACCTCTTGAAATTGGTGCAAGGCGAAAGTGTTGGAACCCTGGTCACTCAATCTTAAGCGAGTAGCTCCCCGATTCCCATGGAAGAAGAAATTGAATTCCTCATTGACAGTATCAAGGAAGACATGGATAAGCCCTTGTCGCACTTGGATAAGGCCCTCCTCAAGCTTCGCGCTGGCCGGGCAAATCCTAGTATGCTCGATGGCATCGCGGTAGAATATTACGGATCCATGGTGAAGTTGACCCAAGTGGCCAACATCAACACCCCGGATGCCCGCACCTTGTTCGTTCAGCCCTTTGAGAAGACGATGATTTCCACCATCGAAAAGGCCATTTTGAACGGAAACTTGGGCTTTAACCCCCAAAACAATGGGGAGATGGTCATCATCAACATTCCGCCTTTAACAGAAGACCGTCGCCGCGAATTGGTGCGCATGGCCAAGGCCGAAGGGGAAGATGCCAAAGTAGGTATTCGAGCCATCCGCAAAACGGGGATGGACGAGGCCAAGCGCATGGAAAAAGATGGCCTGAGCGAAGATGGCCGCAAATCCTTGGAGGACGACATTCAAAAAATTGTGGATCAATACATTGCTTCCGTGGATGCCAAAGTGGCAACCAAAGAAGAAGAAATCATGAAGGTATAAGCCCCCCATGAAGAGCCTGCAGGAGGAAATTCAGCAACGCAAATGGCAGAACGACCAGCAGCTCGCCTTGGTGAATGTCCTTTTCACCTACCATTGGCTTAAGGACCGCATGTCCGAAGCCTTAAAGCCCTATAAAATCACGATGCAGCAGTACAATGTGCTGCGCATTCTCCGCGGTGCGCACCCGAAGGGGATGGCGGCTGCCCGCATACGTGAACGCTTATTGGACAAGACCAGCGATGTGTCACGCCTTTTGGACCGCCTTGAAAAGCTAAATTTCGTCGAGCGCCAAAACTCCCCGGAAGACAAGCGGGTTACCGAAATCTTTTTGACGCTTCGGGGCTTGGAAATTTTGGGCCAAATCCGTTCTGTGGACAAACTCCACAAAGAGCATCTCCCCAAAGTCCTATCTGACGAGGATGCCCAATTGCTTAGCGCCTTGCTGGATAAGATGCGGGGCTGAGGTCGCTTTGCTCCCGCTAGAGGGCTGGAGGGCTCGCGCTTCGCGCTGTAGCTAGAGGGTCCCGATTACTTGCAGGTGGCCGTATCGTGCCCCTCCTTCCAGAGATACCCGGTGTATGGTCCTTGGAATTGGTCAGAGGTCCAGGCCATGACGTTGCAATCGCAGGAGAATTCCACGTACTGCTTGGAAATGTTTCCAAAATTTAAATCGATCACGATGCTATCCCCGTCCATGTACCACGTGTGGGGATTTGGAATGGCGTCCGCAATGCTGCCGAAAGCCCCATTCGAAGAATAGATGGTATACACGAGACTATCGGCTGTAAATTCATACAGCGTAGTGGGCATAAGGACCCATCGGCCCGTCACCGTGCATTCCACGGGAGGGTCCTTTTTTTCGCAGGATGTGAACGCGATGGCCACCAAAAGGGCCAACCCTGAGAGGAGAAGGAGAGGGTACTTTTTCACTTTATCGGGAAGCTGTTAGGTTCTGACGATAAAAGTAGATCATATCCCTATTCCATTGTAGAGGATGTAATCTCTTTAATGTAACGACTTTACGTGCTTCAATAAGGCCATCGTAGAAGAGTCGTGTGCGCCTAGCTCACCGTCGCCTTCCAATTCGGGAAGGATGGCATTGGCCATTTCCTTGCCCAGTTCTACGCCCCACTGGTCGTAGGAGTACACGTTCCAAATCACGCCCTGGAAGAAGATTTTGTGCTCGTACAAGGCGATGAGGGCGCCCAAGGCATAAGGAGTCAGGGCGTCAAACAATAGTGTACTCGTCGGGCGGTTGCCTTCAAAAACTTTGTAGACCGTGGCGGCTTTTGGTCGGCCGATGGCGAGGGCTTCCGTTTGGGCCAAGAAGTTGCTGAGCAGCTTTGCATGGTGGGCATGCAGGGGGTGCTGTGGCTGAACGGAAGCGATGAAGTCAGCGGGAATGAGTTCCGTGCCTTGGTGGATGAGCTGGTAGAAGGCGTGCTGGCCGTTCGTGCCGGGCTCCCCCCATACCACAGGTCCCGTGGGGTAGGTGACGCGCTCGCCGTTTCGGTCCACGTACTTGCCGTTGCTCTCCATGTCGGCTTGCTGCAAGTAGGCCGCGAAGCGGTGGAGGTATTGGTCGTAGGGAAGGACTGCGTGGCTTGCGGCATCCATGAAGTTTCGGTACCAAATCCCCAGGGCCGCCATGAGCATAGGGATGTTTTGCCGGAACGGCGTTTGTGCCGTGTGCTGATCGATGGCATGGGCGCCGTCCAAAAATTGCTGGAATCCCTCGGCTCCAATGGCAATGCACAAAGGCATGCCGATGGCGCTCCACACGGAATAGCGACCGCCAACCCAATCCCAGAAGCCAAAGGTGTTTTTTTCAGAAATGCCGAAGGCTTTGACCTTTTCCAGGTTGGTGCTGAGGGCCACAAACTGCTTTTGCGTACAGGCGGCGTCACCCAATTGTTGGATGAGCCAGGTACGCGCAGCTTCCGCATTGGCCATGGTTTCCTGCGTGGTGAAGGTCTTGGAGGCGACGATGAAGAGGGTGCGCTCGGGGTCGACTTGGAGGAGGCATTCGTGAAGGTCCGAACCGTCCACATTCGCCACGAAGTGCATGCGGATGCCGCGATTGCTGAAGGGCTTCAGTGCTTCAACAGCCATGCGGGGCCCTAAGTCGGAACCGCCGATGCCGATGTTCACGACGTGGGTAAATTTCTTGCCGGTGAAGGACTTTTTGCGGCCGTCGCGGATAGCTTCGGCAAAGGCAAACATGCGATCGCGTTCCCCTTTCGCCAAGGCACGGGCGTCCTCACCGTTGACGAGGAGGGCTTCGGTGCGGGGGTCGCGCAGGGCGCTATGCAGGACCGCGCGGTTTTCTGTTTGGTTGATGGCCTCCCCAGAGAGCTGGGCGTGGAGGGCTTCTGGGGCGCCACATTCAGCAAAAAGCTGCTCCAAAAGGCCCAAGGTCGTCTCGCTCACGCGGTGCTTCGCGTAGTCAAAGAGCAGCAAATCCTCTACGCGAACATGCATGCGTTCAAAGCGGTCGGCTTCTGCGGAAAGGAGGTCGCGCAAGTGCCAATTTTTGGCTTCGACGGCATGGGCTTCTAAGGCTTTCCATGCAGCAGTAGTAGTAGGGTTGACCGAGGGGAAGGACATAGACTTAGGGATTTTCGGGCGCAGGGGCCTCAAACCAGGAGGCGTACATCACGTAGTTCGTGGCAATACGTTCAACTTCGCCCTTCGTGAGTTCGGGGCTAATGTCTTTGATTTTTTTGGCGGGAATACCCGCGAAGATGCTGCCGGCGGGAACGTGGGTGCCCGCAGTGAGCACGGCGCCGGCGGCGATGATGCTGTTTGATTCCACGACGCAACCGTCCATGACGATGGAGCCCATGCCGACCAGCACGTTGTCGTGCAGGGTGCATCCGTGCACAATGGCGTTGTGGCCAATGCTCACGTTGTGGCCGATGGTCGTGGGAAACTTCTGGTAGGTGCAGTGGATGACGGCGTTGTCTTGGACGTTGACGCGGTCACCCATTCGGATAAAGTGTACGTCGCCGCGCACGACGGCGTTAAACCAAACGGAACACTCTTCGCCCATCTGAACGTCTCCCACTACCGTGGCCGTAGGCGCTAAAAAGCAGCTGTCAGGAATGTTCGGAGTATGGCCTTGGACGGGGAGAATGGTCGGCATAGTCCCAGAAAGTTAGACCGGAACGACGTCATCCACCAAGGTAGGCAGCATGCGCTGCAGAATGTTCTTGATGCCTTGTTGAAGGGTCAGGGTAGAGCTCGGACATCCGGCACAGGCGCCTTGAAGCTGCACTTTGACCACTTTGTTTTCGTACGCGACAAAGGCGATGTTACCCCCGTCTTGGGCGACCGCAGGCTTCACAAACTCCTCCAAAATGTCGACGATGCGCAATTCGATGTCGCCCAAACCTTCCAGTGGATCCACGGCGGGCGCCTCTTCGGATTCGGCTGTTGGAGCTCCTTTTGGGGTGCCCGTGAGGACGGGTTTACCGGCTTGGATATAGTCCAGAATAAACTGGCGGATCTCCTGAGTCACCGTTTCCCATTCCACCACATTGTACTTCTGAATCGCAATAAAATTGCTCGACATAAAGACCTCTTTGACAAAGGGAAAGTGAAAGAGCTCGGTGGCCAAGGGAGAAATCGCCGCCTCTTCAATGTTGTGGAATTCCACATGATCGACATCGACCACCATTTTGTTGGCGACGAACTTCATGACTGCCGGATTGGGAGTCATTTCCGCATAAACACTGACGGGAACGCGTTGAATTTCCATAGGACAAAGGTACCGAATGCATTTGGCATTGGCCCGCGGTTCCGGCCTTATTTTTGCTCAACTTAGTAGGATTCTGACGCGCAGGACATGGTTTCTGTCTCAGACGCCCTCAAAACAGACATACATGCTCGATTTTCTCCTTTACTACCTGGTTCTCAACCTCTACAGTTCGTTGATCACCTGGAAATTTTTTACGGCAAACGGCAAACCTGCCTGGTCTGCCTGGGTCCCGATTTACCGTACCTATGTCTTGACGCAGCTCGCGGATCGCCCTCGTTGGTGGACCTTCTTGTGCTACATCCCGGTTGTGGACAATGTGATGTCCTTGATTTTGACCTACGAATTGCTGCATATGCATGGCTATCGGGAGAACAAGCACATCTTCCTGAGCATCGCCACGTTGGGCCTCTATGTGGGCTATTTAAACTATTCGGCCGAATTGAAGCCTGGTACGCGCGATGATGCGGAAATCCGCCGCCGTATGCCCGCCACGGTCAACCACATTTTGTTTGCCGTTGTGGCGGCTGGCGCGATCCGAATGACCACCTTCGAGGCCTACAACATCCCCACCGGGTCCATGGAAAAGACGCTCATGGTGGGCGACTACCTCTTTGTGAGCAAGATGCACTATGGCTTGCGTCTGCCCAACACGCCGCTCAGCATCCCGTTGATGCACAATTTGATTCCTTTTACGCAAGCCCCGAGCTACCTCGATTGGATTGAACTACCCTACACCCGCATCCCGGGCTGGACCCAACCCAAGAAGGGCGATGCGGTCGTCTTCAACTTCCCAACCGACCCCGATCGCCCCGTAGACAAAAAGGAAAACTACGTCAAGCAATGCGTCGGCACCCCTGGAGATACCCTGAAAATAGTCAACCGCCAGGTCTACACTAATGGCGAGGCTCAGTCCTTTGGCGAGCGCAGCAACCCGCAGTGGAGCTACTACGTTCGGACCAATGGCCAAGGCTTCAATCCGGCGGCCCTCAAGCGCAATTTTGACATCAACTACCTGGACAACCGCTTGATCAACAACCAAAATCTGTCGGACGTCATCCAAATCACGGAAACCGAATACTTCATCACCATCTCGCAAGACATGCTGGCGGCCTTCTCTGCGCAGCCGAACATTGACACCATCGTCGTGATGAATAGTCCTGGGGACAATGTCTTCCCAGAACCTACGCCTCCGGCCATCGTGTGGTACAACGAAAATGCCGTGGCCCCCGGAGTTATGTTCCCCAATCCCGACGGCCACCAGGACAGCATCGTCTTCCCATGGTCGCGTGACAACTACGGCCCCATTTGGATTCCTGCTAAGGGCCAATCCGTGGAGCTCAATTACCAAACCGCCCTGATTTACGGCCGCGCCATCCGCGAATACGAGGGCCATGACCTTGCGTTGCGCGACGGTGTCTACTACGTGGACGGCGAAGCGGCAAGTTCCTACACCTTTGGGTTGGATTACTACTGGATGATGGGCGACAACCGCCACAATTCTTGGGACAGCCGATACTGGGGCTTTGTGCCCGAGGACCACATCGTGGGCAAGCCCGTCTTCATCTTCTTCTCAAGGGATCAGTTAATTGAGGGCTTCCTTTCGTCCAAACGCTGGGAGCGCTTCTTCACCGTCGTTCACGGGGAAGGCCAGCCTACAAGCTATCTCTGGCCCTTCGTGGTCTTGGTGGCCCTCTACTACGGCTGGGACTACTACCGAAAGCGCAAGGCCGCCAAGTGATGCCCTTCCGCCATACGCTGACGCTGCTAGGCCTATTGGCCTGTGGCTTGGTCTATGGCCAGGCTGACCTTCCGGCCCACGTCGCCGTTCCGGTGGCGAGCCAGCCCCCTGAAAATCCGCCCATTCCCGTGCAGACCCGGCCGGTCGCCTTGGCCCCTGTGGTGGACACCGCGGCGATTTTGGCAGACAGCAAGGAGCGTTGGGACCAATTGAGCCAAAATCAACTCATTCGGCTCCTGTGGGTTGCTTGGAAACACGAATGGCCCCGCGACAGCTTAGTGGCCGTGGTACACCGTCATCCTCAGGGCTACTCCCGGGATTCGCTCATCGTTTGGCTCGAGGAAGGTGGAAAAGCAGGGGAGGAGCGCAAGCGCATCGCCCAAATAAAAGCCCGCCGCTACCAAATAGCTACGGAGGCCTTCAACTACACGGGCGATGTCCGCCAGCTGGATTTGAGCCTGCTCTGGTACGGCGTGATGGCCAACGACGACGGCCATTGGAGTCTTGCCCAAGTGAAACCCAAAGTCCTTCTCAGCCAATTTCAGAGCCAACCTGGCGCTTTAGAATTTGACATCCAAACCAACCGAGACCAAGGCTTCCACTTTCTTTTTGGGAGCCCCGTCCCGCTCGATACCGTTCGGGCCTGGTTCCACGGAGCACTTTCATATGTGAACGACATGCCCACGCTCTTCCCGGGCACCGCCGAAATCTTTGACCGCACGAACGGATCCTGGATGTACGTGCTACTAGCGACTGGCGCGGTGACGGGTCCAGGTAAATGCGGTGGCCTGAAGGACTATGAATTGCAGGTTCGAAACCAAAAGTCAGATGCGGAAATCGCCCTAAACCAAAACATTGGCGCCCAATTGGTGGACAGTGTTTACCACTGCGTCCCCGAACTGTATTGGTCCGGCTATCTGATGGATGACGACATTCCTGATGCCCTCTTTGTCCAGGAAATTCCGGGTGGATTGCGCATGGTCCTTTTCCTTTCCGATCCGGCCCCAGAAGGTCAAATTTGGATTAAATCAGCCGAATGGTTCCTCTACAATGAACCAACGGAAGGCGAAGATGCCCCATCTTCGTAGGACAAACGTCTGAACCCACATGTCTCTCGCTCAAGAAAAAAACGCGGAAGCGCTCCAGTTGCTCGTGGCCGAAACCCGCCGCCGCCTCGGTGAAATCTATCTAGGAGGGGGCGAGAAGCGCCTCGCCAAACTCGCCGAACAAGGCAAGTGGTCTGCCCGTGAACGGGTGAATGCCTTGCTTGACCCCGGTGCACCAAGTCTCGAAATTGGGGCGTTTGCGGCGGACGGTATGTACGAAGAGCACGGCGGGGCCCCTGCCGCGGGCGTTGTGGTCGTTTTGGGCCGCATCCAGGGGCGCCTTTGCGTGGTGGTGGCGAACGATCCTACCGTGAAAGCGGGAGCGTGGTTCCCCATGACGGGAAAGAAGAATCTTCGGGCTCAAGAAATCGCCATGGAAAACAAGGTGCCCATCTTGTACTTGGTGGATTCGGCGGGGGTCTACCTACCCATGCAGGACGAAATCTTCCCCGACAAAGAGCACTTTGGACGCATCTTCCGCAATAATGCGGTCATGAGCAGCCTGGGCATTCCCCAGCTTGCAGCCGTCATGGGTTCCTGCGTCGCGGGCGGGGCCTACCTCCCCATCATGAGCGACGAAGCCATCATCGTGGAGGGCACGGGCAGCATCTTTTTGGCCGGCAGCTACCTCGTGAAGGCGGCCATCGGGGAGGATATTGACAATGAAACGTTAGGCGGAGCGGATACGCATACCGCCATCAGCGGGGTAGCAGATTACAAGGCCAAGAACGACGAAGAGGCGGTAAAACTCATGCGCGGATTGGTGGACAAGTTGGGAGAACGCCCGCAAGCGGGCTTTGATCGGGGGGAATCCCTGGCGCCTGCTTTTCCCGCGGAGGAGCTCTACAAGCGCATGCCCGTAGACGCCAAACCCTATCCGATGCGCGACTTGTTGGCCTGTTTGGTGGATGAGGACTCCATCATTGAGTACAAAGCGGATTATGGCAAGACGCTGATCACCGCCTACGCCCGCATCGACGGCTGGGCTGTGGGCATCGTAGCCAACGAACGCCAAGTCATCAAGAATGCCAAAGGCGAAATGCAAATTGGTGGTGTCATTTACAGTGAAAGCGCTGACAAAGGGGCCCGATTCATCGCCAATTGCAACCAAAAGAAAATTCCCCTGGTATTCTTCCAGGATGTGACGGGTTTCATGGTCGGATCTCGGGCCGAACACGGCGGCATCATCAAGGACGGGGCAAAACTCGTCAATGCTGTCGCCAACTCGGTCGTGCCCAAATTCACCGTGATTGTTGGACACTCCTTTGGGGCAGGCAATTACGCCATGTGCGGGAAGGCCTACGATCCCCGTCTCATTGTTGCGTGGCCCACGGCCAAACTCGCAGTCATGGGCGGTGATCAAGCGGCCAAGGTTTTGGTCCAAATCGAAAAAGCCCGCGCCGGTGCCACGACCCCCGAAGCCGAACAGGAACTCCTCGAACGCATCAAGGAGCGTTACAACACGCAAATGAGCCCCTACTATGCGGCCTCTCGCCTTTGGGTGGATGCCATCATTGATCCGGCCGAAACCCGAACCTGGATTTCCCTAGGCATCGAAGCCGCCAACCAAGCTCCCATTGAGCGTCCGTACAATCCGGGGGTGCTGCAGACGTAATCGCGCGACGCGCGAATTGGCTAGAGATCACGTGCTTCGCACTGTAGCAAGAAAGCACGTGCGCTGAAGCCTTTTCGCTTAAACGTTTAGTTTCTTTTCCTCTCAAATTTTGCTGTGGAACTTCGCTGCGCGCCGGGACTTTCCGTTG